>Ga0208667_1000642_pt1 | contig 14457 bp, 28 predicted proteins | sample 11BtaG_FD_184085 | JGI IMG/M metagenome (GOLD analysis project Ga0208667, IMG submission 184085) | Marine viral communities from the Subarctic Pacific Ocean - 11B_ETSP_OMZ_AT15265_CsCl metaG (SPAdes) (version 2) | ecosystem: Environmental > Aquatic > Marine > Oceanic | place: Pacific Ocean... | reverse complement strand
TTAGTGCAGTCCTCACTTGGCGAACACTTAAGCCAGTCTCTGCTGCAAGAAGGTCACGACCAGTAAGGAACTTGCCACGCTCAACCACCGCTCCTCTATATTTTTTGTCCTTATGATTCGCCATCAGTAGGCAATGCAGAAACACTCGCATCACATTAATGTCATCATACCACTCCCATTCAAGGAGCGATCTGTGCAGCTTTATCCAGCCGTTCTTCATTCGCCGTCCTCCTCTCTGAAGATCTGGATCATCATTTCCTTTGCTTCGTCGCTTAGAGCCTCATAGAGAGACGCTAGGACGTTGTTTACTGTTTCGTTGTTGTTCATAGTTTTAATTGTTTAATGTTATCAATACAAGCTTCCCACGTTGCCCTGTCTAGCTCCGCACCACTAAACAGCTTTCCCTGTTTAATGCAAGACTTGGCGAAGTTTCCACTTCCCGCAAAAGGTTCCAACACCAGCCCGCCATCTGGACAGTAACAACGAACAAGGGTGTCATACAGCTCCTGTGGCTTGCTTGGTATCTTTCCCGTGTGAGGTTTGTTGTAGTGCAGATGATCTCTGAGCCACACACCTTCATCGCTTTTCTTGAACTTTCGCCCTTCCTCGTGATAACCCTCAAAGACTTTACTAGACCGCTTGAAGTCTTTTGTATTTTCTGCATACTCAACGCCAGTTCTCTCGTTGAAAAATGACCTCTTTTTATCCTTTACGCAATGGAAAATCTTCTGGTGTGAGACAAGAGGCATCCTCTTTGATACCCACGCGCCGCCGTTTGTAAAAGTCCAGACGATTTCCCTTCTAAAATACGCGTCGATCTCGCACCTTAGCTGAAAGTCAAACGGCTGCTTCGTGAAGCACAGTATGTTCCCTGTTGGCTTGAGGATTCTCAGAGAGTCTATAAACAAACCTCTTGCTAGGAAGTTGTTCCAGTCTTGATAATTTGGGTCTAGTATAATCAGATCGACCGAATCATCTTCGATTCCGTGCATTAGCTCGAAGCCGCACTCGTTTGTTATGTGGTTGGTGGCGTTTTGATTGCTCATTGTGGCGTTATTGTTTAGGTTGTTTATTGTTCTGGCTTTACACTGATGGCGTGTAGTGACAAACCCAAGATTTGAAAGCTGTATTGAATCCGCAAAACTCAGCGTCTGGATAGTGTTTTTTTAACGCGTTTACGTAGTCCCTCGCCTCGGCTTCGTTGAAGACTTTGGTCCCGTATGGGTCTTCCGTTCGACACCCGTTTCCGATGTTGCTTATGGTGTATCTAGTTTTCATTGTCAGTTCGTTGTTATTGTTGTTCATAGTTTTATTTGTCTTTTGTTAAATACATGCCGTAATTGTTAACTTTACCCATCCTCTTTATCCACTTAAACCTCCTTATTTCGTTCCTTTTGAACTTTGAGTAATCAACGCTGTGGTGCCATCTCCCAAACTTCCAGACGACCTTAACGCAGTCTGGATGCTGCTTCTGGAGCGATTCAGCAAATTCTCGTCGGTTGTCTGTGTCTCCGTAGACATCGCCTGTGTTACCGCCTTTCATTCTCATGGTCGTAACCTTGCCTATTAAAAACGCATTAAAAAGGATGGTGCAGTCGCCGTCCTTTAGCACCCTCAATGAGAGGTCTGTATCCTCGTTGAACTTGCCCCTCCACGCATGGTTGATGCTGTTATCGATTAGGATACATGAATAAATTCTTGTGTTTAGGTAAAACGGCGGCACGGCGTCAGATGCTTTACAAAAAGAGTGGTAATTCATGCCGGATAACTTAACGTTTTCATACCTGTCCGTAAAGTCTTCACAGCATCTAAATATAGTGCCGTCCGCCACCTTGTATTTTTCGTTTCTGTTTAGCCTATGGAAGCCCTCAATATTGTCATCCAGAATCCAATGCTTTACGGAGCGAGCTCGCCTTGCGTGATCTAATACAAAGTTCCTTGCCGGTATGCTCCCTTGCCCTAGATTTTTAAATGGTGTGCTTATTATCTGGCAGTGCGGGTAATTTTTTCTGTATTGGTCCACCTCTTGAGGTTCCACGACAAGCGCAAAGTCAACCTTCATTTGCGTGAGTTCTCTAGCGGTCAAGCAACTTTCCGATCTGCCTTTGGTTATTATGTAAATAGGATATTTATTTTTCATTAGTTGTCCATACTGGTTGCTGTGTTTCCCTAAAATGAGACCTGTAAGGATGCCAAGCCGACTTTGTTTTTTTAGTAAGCGGTTGATTTAGCCTCTCAGCCAAATCTTCCAAGTCGTCTTTGCTGTCCACCCTAATAATAATTTTTGCATACGGCTCCATTTTTTCTTGCACAAATTCGGGCATGTCGAACCACTCTTGATCTTGTATTTTCTTTGTGCTGTTTTCAAGCATCATGTCTTCTTTTTCCATTGTTTCGTTATTGTTTAGGTTATTTATTGTTCCGGGATTACACTGATGGCGTGTAGTAACAAACCCAAGATTTAAAAGCTGTATTGAATCCGCAAAACTCAGCGTCTGGATAGTGTTTTTTTAACGCGTTTACGTAGTCCCTCGCCTCGGCTTCGTTGAAGACTTTGGTCCCGTATGGGTCTTCCGTTCGACACCCGTTTCCGATGTTGCTTATGGTGTATCTAGTTTTCATTGTCAGTTCGTTGTTATTGTTGTTCATAGTTTTAATTGTTGCGCCCCCGAAGGGGCTTGGTTGTTAGTTGGTGGCTAAGGCTTGAGTTGCCTCCTTCGCTTCGTGTGCCTCAATTAGCGGTTTCATCTCGGTTTCATGGATGTGGGCTGCGTATGCGGCATCGAGTGCATCCTCAAGCAACTCCACGACCAGGTCGAGGTGGCTAAGATCGGTAATCAAGCCACTGATCATGCTCTGGGCAAAACCCTTGCGAACCAGTGGGTCTTTAATTGATCGATACTCGATTGCATTTTCAGTGGTTGCGATGGATTCGATGTCTGCTTTAGTAATGTTTTTCATAATGTTTGATTTGTTGTTGTCCCTCTCGGTGAACGCATAATGCACACAAAGCTGACAAAGTGTCGATAACTTTCTTTAATAAAAACACAAGCAAGCCCCGAAACCCTTATAAAATAAAGGATCCGAGGCTAAACTTTTTTTGCAGTTTTTTCTACTTTGTCTCAATTCTTAGTATCGTCGCGCATATTTCAGCGGCAGAATGGCAGACATTTATCTGTCCCTGCCACGATAAATGGAGCTTTTTCTGAGCCTCTGTTAGCTTCCGCCGGCTTGCTGTCTTGGCTGGATCCTTGACCTCGATAAGGTAGTTCTTCCCCTGCCAGCCGACTACCAGATCGGGGAATCCTCGCCCAGCTCCGGATGCGTCAAAGATGGTTGCCTCTGGTAGTGCCTCGCGTAGTTCTTCAACCAAGCATTTGTGATTGTCGTCTGTTCGTTTTGCGTATCTTGCCATGTTATTAATTATTGTTAGTTTTTTATTGTTGTTACAGGTCTGACTCGTAAATACAAACCTTGGTTTTTTTTAAGCATTCTTTTTTAGGCTCTTTAAATATTGCTTTTTTTGCGCCTTTTAAATAAAGGCTAGGACCATCCAGCTCGTCCATGACAACCAAACACAAATAGTCGTTTTCTGAATCCGTAGACGTAACCTTGTCTTGTTTTTGGAAAACCCAAGACACAGGGAACCTGTCGTTTTTTAAATGGCTTTTTACGTGTAGTTCCGCCTTGCCGACAACCATATCGGCATCATAGCTTTTTTGGTGTTTATCGTATATCTCAAGGTCTGGCTTTGTCGCTGTTTTCCCGTTTTCGGTTAAGTAGTTGTAAACCATAAACTCCGCCATTTTTCCCGTTCGTATATCGTTCTTTATTTTCTCCGCGTTGTTCTGGTTCCTCCTTGAGTATTCATCTAATGATGATTCAGTCGAGTATTTAGCAAACAGGCTACATCGACACATAGTGTATTCGTCAAGCTCTTTTAGTTTTATTTTTTTCATGTATTGTTAATTCGTTTTTTCATTCTGTCTCTGTTCGATTTGCTCATACTCTTACTCATCACGCATCCGTTCCAGATTCTCATCGCTTGTTTAGGTTGCCAATCTGGGAGTGTGTCGAATTGTCCGCATTTGCATGTTATTATTGTGCATCCTGGTTCGTAGTAAATATCTGGTCGCGTCTTGCAGTCGAGACACAGGGCGCAGAGTAACCGCGCCTCTGTGATCTCGTTTGCTAGGCTTTCATGGTTACACATCTGGAGAGCCTGTGTGACCTTCCATTTCCGCCTCCTCGTCATAGACCGAGAACGACGCACGACCTAATAGAGCAGGTTTAGGGAATAATGGCGCCCAGTAGTCAGATTCTGCCGCCTTGATGATACGACCTAGAAGGTGATCGAATATCATTTGACCATCCATAATATCGACCTTGGGTATCTCTGTTACAGCGACCTCATACGGCGCAGATGATTGTTGCCAGATGATTAGAAAGCGGTCTCTCTGGTCGTCTGGGTTTTGCAGGTTGTGCATCTGTAGATAATGTGCAGCTTGTGCATGATATCCAAACTTGCCAATCGTCTTGGCAAATCCTGTAGCTGTGAAGTCTGCGGTCGTCTTTAGATCAGCGAGATAGTCAGTTCCCTCTGGCACAAAGTCAGCGAGAGCTTTTAGTCCTACGGGCTTTTCAGAGTGCGGAGTCATCACGCGGTTAAGCATGACAACCTGCGACGCGCTGCGCTCGATGATTTCGGCGGACGGTTTAAACTTGCTGGTTAATATCTCAGCGGCTTTCCTCGCGTTTGCTAGGTCTTCCGTCTTGATGATAGACACACCGCGCTCTTCTTCTTGTGCTTTCCACTCTCTAGCTTCCTTTGTGCGGTAGCTGTCAAACTCCGACATTGTAAACTGGCTGTCGAAGTCCTCCGGGCTAGTTACAAGGCAGTCGACGAGCGACCCCCATCTCATAGCTCCTGTGCTGTATTGTTTAGGGTGGTATCGCCATCTATAGAGGCTGGACTGGAACAGCTCCCAAACCGCTGACTTTGAAAGCCAGCTGTCTTTACTGAAGATGTCGCCACGGTCTAGTGTGAGAAGGGAGTGATAGTCGCTTGGATTAATTTGATTTTTCATTTTTGTTTATTGTTTGTAGTGTGTTCAATTTCGTTATGTCCAGAGGAATTGGTGATACTTGACTATGATTTGCATGGTTTCAATATCTTTTTTTGATAAGATAGCTTCCAGCCTAGTAACCTCAGCGTAACAATCGCTTTCCTTTTCGGGGATCGGATTCATGCTGTAGTTACCGCCTTCTCTCTTTGTGAACATATCACTAGTAATCTTGCCCGCTGGGTATGCATCATCAATCTTCTGCTTCAACGCTACTCTGCCTTCTTTGATCCAGTTGTAGGCTACCAGCAAATCTTCATCAACCTTCATGACTCGATCAACATACTCTTGAGTAACATAACCAAGTGCTAGCTCTTCTTCGTATGTGTAACCGATATCGTGAGTCCAATCGTTTTTCATTTCGACCTCGACATAATGCTCTAGACACTTGAACAAGATAGTAGGAATAAGCTCCACCTTGTCACAATGAGTGTCAGGAATGACATCAGTCAACCACTCCTGTCTTGGCTTAAAGAAGCATTTGATATTATATATAAGATCGCCCCAGAAGTATGTGCTGAATAGTTTTTTCATGCTCTTTTGTATTGTGTTGGTGTGTATTTTACCCTTACGCACGGTCCTAGTCTTCCGCCTAGGTCTGGTCTGCGGTCTTGCTCTAGGCATAGGCTGACGGGCTTGCCGTGCCATCCCTCGCCAATCGTTCCATGCTGGGCGATTAGTCGCTTGATGTTTGCCTTCGCGAGCTTTAGCGGCTTGTCGCTGCCTTTAAAGTAGAGAAGATACGCATTCGCGTCCTTGCTCCCGTTCTCGTATTTCAGAAGCTCGTGAAACTCAACGCGATCAATTGTCACGTCTAGCGTTTCCTTGCCTGTCTTGTCCAGCGCTCCCTGTAGCACGATGCTGTTCAGGAATCGGGCGTCGAGCGCTTTTGTCATGTCCCCTTCAACGGGAACGCCTTTCGGTATTGGTTTTGTGTTCATAGATTTGATTTATTTGAGGCTTGACCAGTTCCACACAGTTAATCCTGCTGCATCTGGTGTTGAAGATTTGATATACTCCCCGACGAAAGCAGGGATAATGTCTACGTGTCGTGTGTATTTAATGCGGGTTGCTCCGTTGGTTGGTGATGCGAACGTTATAGGCGGGTTAATAGGTCCTCCGGCGGTGATGTTCTTGTGTGTTGTTTCCTCGCTCATTTCAGTAGTGATGATTTGATTTTGTCGGCGGCTATCTTGTTCATCTTCGCATATCTGCGATCTTCCATAATGTCGCAAACTTTGCTCCATACGTATATAGTGAGAAAGACGGAGCAGATGTAGAGCACAAGGGCACAGTATAGGTGGATAATTGTCATGGTTTTGTTGTTGTTGGTGGTTTAGAGTCCTGTTTTTCTTTTGTTCGTTTCTGTGTCAATCGTGATCCATTCTGAGCCGTTGTTAGCTGATGCTGTAACAATATATGCATCTTTTACTGTATATATAGCCTCGCTCGTTTCTCCAGCGTCAACGGTGTAGGTTGTCGTCCTGTAGCCTCGACTGGTAACTTTTACCTTTACAGCTGAGTTGCCCGCTACGGTCTTGATTCTGATCTTCTTATAGCCGCCCTTCTTGGATCCAGCCAGGCGAACGGTAAGAACCTTACGAGGCTTAATCCAGCTGGTAATGAATCGCTGATCTTCCTCGACTAGTCTTGATGTCTTGACCCATACAGACTTGCCTGTCTTCTTGAGTCTGAGCTTTGCGCCGTCTGTGGTCTTGTCAACCATGGCAGCCTGTATCGAGCGACCTGTCTTAGCATCAAACCAGAGACGATACTCTGACGCTGTGGTTGTGGTGATAGTGATTAGTAGTAGTAATAGTATTTTCATTGTTGGTGGTGGTTGGTGGTTTGTTACTTGGTTGATATATATAGAGTAATCAGATTAGTCAAGACGAAAAATGTAATACATGAAATTACAAGTGTTCGTGATTTGTCGGTGGTCCGAGAGTCGATTAGCTTATTGACCCTGTAGCGTCTCCTAAACTCTCTCATTTCGCGCCCCCTTCCCAGCTGATGCCCTTGTATGATTGAACCCAGTCGCGCGTCATGTTGGCTACAATGAGCCGCACGTCCTCGATGCGTGGGTGAATGCCTCGTCCTGCCTCGATGGCTGTCTCGATAGCCTCCTCTAGGCTGTCATGGCGCTTCCAGCAAGTCCACTTTGTGGAGCGTAACCGCCCTGTGTCGGTCTCGTTGTATTCTCTGGCGGTCTTGAATACCTCAGATGATATTTCACCGAGTCTTTCGTTTACGCCTACTTCCCAAAGAACTAGACGGTCTTTTTTTATGTGTGCTGCCATCTCATACCATTCGATATGGTCGTCGTGTTCGATCTCGTCGTAGTTTGCCCAGCATCGGTCTGATGCTTTTTCTAGCGCGTCAAATGCTGCGCTCATTGCTTCTTGTTCGTGGTTGTTCATAGTGTTGATTATGTTGGTGTTTAGTCGTTTTCTGGTGTTGCGCAGTGGTAGTCGTTGCCCGTCTGGGCTTGGACCTCAAGGTTGATGCCGTAGCAGTCAAGGATATTCTTGATGACGTCGAAGCATTCAAGATCCGGCGCCAGGTCGGATATGTATGTGATGTCTTGGAACCCGTCAAGGCTAATAATGTTATGCCCTGCTTGGTGGCTGGCTGTAATGGTAATGGTTTTTTTCATTGGTTTTTAGTGTTGGTGGTTTAGTGAATGATTACTCCGTGGTAGTGAGTCCCGTCTTGCCCTTGAATGTCTGCCTCGATTCCGTGTTTCTCCATTGCGTTCTCCAGCGTGCAAAACGATTCCAGCACGGGCGCGGTTTGTGAGGGATAGGATATAGTCCGAACCTCTAGCGGTTGATCATCGCCGTCGTATGCTTGGATTGATAGGGTGTTTTCCCCGTCATTGTGTGATGCTCGGACAGAGAAAGATGCGTCTTGTTTTTGGTATAGTTTCATTGTTTTTAGTGTTTCGGCTTGGGCTTATTCCCTCGCGCTGAGAAGATAATGCACACAAACGCGCAAAAGCGTCAACACTTTCTGACACTTTTTTTCACTTTTTTTTCAAACCCTTGTAAAATAAGGGATTGCGGGCGGTTAACTTAGCCCGCCTTGGAGTATAACACTCGAAATAGTGGTCAATATTAGACCTACAACCAACCACATGAGCCGAATGATATTGCGATTTGTTCGCGTGTTTTCTCTTACTTGAGGGACAATCTTGTCGTGTGACATTCGTATTGCTTTCACCTCTTTAACTGTCTGATGTATCTGCACCATCAATGATTTATCTGGTTCACCAATAGCCCCGAAAAGGACATCGTGTGCTCTCTCAATCTTCTTTTCCATGTCTGTTGTCATTTTAGCCACCCCATTAAATCCCGTTCAATTTTTCTAGTCTTTCGACTCTTTGTTCTATTGTCAAATCTTGTGAATTTTTGCTGTTCGTGTAATTAGATACAAGATCTAAAAACCAATCTTTATCTACCAACTTACCCGGGCACGTCTTGCTCGTCTGCGGGTCGTTTCTGTGAAATTTTATAGATGCGTTTGACGGCTCAAGTCCTCGCTTCTCGAGTATGATTGCCGTTGCTTGTGCTGTAGTATGCCAGCACTCCAAACCTCGCCCGCTCTTGGGATCCTCGTTGTCGTAGTCGCCCAGCGTTTCGATTCCTATGGAGTTGCGGTTAAATGACCGCGCATGCACTCCAGGTTTCCAGAGTGAAGACATGCCGAAGATCTGATCCTCGTCTGTGAAAAGGTGCGGACCGCTACGCCATCCAAGCCCGTTCTTGTAATAGTCTGCAATATTGCGCATATGCTGGATAGTCCAGCCCTTAGGTCTCTGCGCTAGGTTAGGCGAGGCTGTATGATGCACAGTAACCGAACTAATCCAGTTTAGATTAACCGTCTCTATGTATTCCTTGAACGCCTCCGCGTCAAACACACGACCAACTATCTCGAATCCCATAATCCGTAAAAGTTATATTAGCTGGCGGCGCTATGAAGGACCACCACGCCCCGCGAACCGTTGCCGGTAACGCACGCCGCCAGCTAGATTTTTATTTTTGAGCCTCGATGAGTGGGAGGAAGATATGCCCGCCGTCTGGTGTGGCTGTGATGCCATCATCAGAAATGCGGATATTCCAACCTGTGCCGCATGATGCGAGCAGTAACGATGCTGTTGTTATGATAATGAATTTCATGGTGTGTTATGGTTTGAATGAGTTGTTTCTCTTGCCGTCGTCTAATACGTCTCCGATGACGACTACCACCTCTTTAAGACCAAGCAGAGCCACGAGGACTGTGCCTGCGATAGTCTGCCAGTTTTCGGGTAGTGCGTCAAGATTAATGGTTGCGCTAATTGTTGACACAATAGCGACAGTGCCAACTAAGGCACGTAGTATGTTTGTTTTGTTCATTTGTTTTGTTGTTGTTTAGATTTCTGATTCGTCTGCTTCTGGAAGGTCGCTAGGGTAGACAAGGCTTGCCGTTACTCCGGCAAGTTCACTGATGGTCAAATCGTTGCCCGTATGAGCGTTTGTGCCTACGAATAGCCTGCCGTCTCTGGTCATGATTTCATGGTTGTCAAGCGTCCACTCGTTCCATGTTGTCTGAGTCGTAACGCCGTCGTCGTCTGTTGATGTTGCTCCTGGTAATGATGCGTCAACGTAATCGTCCGCGTTGCTGATCTCAATGAACAGCGGCAAGCTCACACTCTCGCCGTCTTGGTCGAGCAATGCGTCAATTCCCTGCGCCATCTGCAAGCTAATGAATGCCGCGTCTGGTCGATAGGTGCGGAAGTCACCCTCGATCTTAGGCTTGACGAAAAACTCAGCCTCAAGAGTTAGCGCCTGTATCGGCTCGCTGTATAAAGCCGCCGAGCTGATTAGTCGGTGGCGATGAAGTTTTATTATTGCGTTCATTGTGTGTAATTTTGTGCAACCGCTTCATCATTTCCTGTTAAGTCATCTTGGAAGGTAATCAGCCGGTCGTTCTCGGTCGATGATTTAAGCCGCATAAATGCCGCGTCATTGGTTGCAAAGTCTGCACCAAATTCGATTGCATCAAGGTCTGAATTGTTGTTCGTTGCTGGTGATGGGTTGCCCCCTTCTGCGATGTTGTATGCGTCAAGCTCAGTCTCTGCGCCGTTGTAGCCGTCTGTAATCGCTGGGTTTTCGCTGGTCAGCGTGTATCCTGCTGGCACGGTTGGCGATGATATAGCCGCGCCGCTGATGTATGGCACGCGAAGTTTATTGCCTCCGTTCTCGTATAAGCTAAACCCGTTGTTGTTATTCAGAGCGTTAGCCTCGCCGTCTATCCTGCCAGCCCAAAAGCCCGCGCCCTCCGTGCCTGTGGATGCGTTGTTGATCGTGCCGTGGTTGCCGTTTCCGCTGATGTCGTAAACGGTGTCTCCTGCGCCCTCTGCGAGTGGGTATTGCGTGCCGTCTGATAAGATCAAGTTGCTACATGTTCCCGATGTAAAGTCTATTCTGCCCGCGCTAATTGAAGGCGTAGATGTTCCTTCGCTGCTCGTTACGGTCTCCGAGCCTGTTAAGTGAGCCGCTGATATATAATCATCAACACCATCAAAGCTCGCCGCGTAGCTGTTTCGATACTCTGGTCTGCGCGGGTAGACACTGCCGCTGTATTGTAGTGGGTTGCCGTCTATGTCTTTTGTCGGGTCGCTTTCGTCGCGTGGTTTCAGCACTCCGCTGTCATCCGTGTAGCCCTCCAGATTGAGCTTGTCAGCCTCTGGTGGCAACGTGTTATCAACTACAAATGCCGCGCCGTTTTGCAGTGTGCCGTCGTTGCCGTTTCCGCTGGAGTCGTAAGCGGTCGTGCCGCTGGCGTGGTTTAGGTTCTGTTGAATCACCACTGTTCCGTCCGCTAATGATATTTTAAGCCCACATATTTTGCCATCAAAGTGATTGGACTCTCTCACCCCTGAGTCTTTCGCTCTAATGCCGATAGACAGACTCGCGTTGCTTGCACCTACTGACCTATCTCCTGTTGCCGTTGTAAGTGTCCCACTCCCGTCAGATACCCCATCCAGGAAAAACTCATAATCATCGCCTGAGATGACCACTTTTATGTGATACCATGTCGATAAGGATAAACTCGTTGAGCCGAAAACAGCTTGCCTCCCTGTCACGTAATCATCGGTAACACCAAGACCCACCTTCCCTGACCCGATGCCGAAGGAAAACGGAATGCCCGTACCCGCCGCTACCCCTATTTGCCGCAGTTCGCAGACTGTCTCGGACATAGTCCAACCAGCAGGTGCGCCCCCTGCGGAGTCTCGCCATATCCAAGCCTCAATGATGATGTCGTCTGAAAGTGCCTGAAAAGTAGCCGGGACAATCTCATTGTCAAAAATTTCTATAAAGTCATTCGTGCCATCAAACTCACAAACCTGCCCTTGTTGGACTGGTCGCGCTGATGCTGGAGCATTGCTTGAGACAACAGGTTGCTCCAGCCCGAACAGGTCAAACGCTTTGGCTTGCTCCTCCGCGTCCGTGAACGTCTGGCAGACCAGATCTTCACCGAGGTAAATCTTCTTTTTGCTGTCTGACATTAGTCTGTGATGATGTAAAGTGTTGATGCTCCCGGTGTGATTGCATCGTATTCTGCTTGCGTGAGTGATATTAGGTTGGTCACTTGATCCGCGCCTGTTACTCCTGCCGTGTCACTGATAACGCTCTTATCAAGTCTGGTCTTGTCACCGTCAACGAATGCACCTTCTGCAAGGATGCCTTGCTTATCGTCTAGTGCTGTCTGTGTTGCAGTCGATACTGGTTTGTCTGCGTCTGCCGTGTTGTCTACTGAGTCCAGACCAATTTGTGTAGCCGTTACGCTGTGCGGGTTGCTTGTGTTGCCCGTGTGTGAAGTTAAATCTGCATCATCTGCCTTGTCGTCAAGCGCTGTCTGTGTAGCTGTCGAGATTGGCTTATTAGCATCGCTTGTGTTGTCTACGTTGCCAAGTCCAACCTGCGCCGCTGTGACGCTGTGAGGGTTGCTTGTGTTGCTCGTGTGTGAAGTTAAGTCGGAATCGTCTGCTTTGTCATCAAGTGCGGTTTGTGTAGCTGTCGAGATTGGCTTGTCTGCGTCTGCTGTATTGTCTACCGAGCCTAGACCAATTTGGGTAGCCGTTACGCTGTGCGGATTGCTTGTGTTGCTCGTGTGTGATGTGTTCGCCGCAATTGCTGCACGCTCTGCCGCGGTTAAGACCTTAGAGTCCGCACCTTCGACCATGTTGTCCATGGCGAAAGCGTCTCCCTCTACGCTCGTAGGATCGTATGTTGCCGCGAGCATGTCGCCCGCGCCACCACCGCCGCCACCAGTAGTAACGTTGAAGGTTCTGCTGTATCCTTGTTGCGTGATTGTGTAGTCTCTAGCCATTAGTCTGTGATCTGTGGTAGTATCTGCCAAGTTCCGCAAAATTCTGTCTTCACGTTGCCCGCCGCGTCAGTAGTCTCGATATCGTAGGTGTAAAAACCAGCAGACAGCGATGCCGTCTGAGCCGCTGTGATTGTGTCAATGGTGAAATCCCATGCGCCAGCCGTTCCGTCTGTGATTGTAATACCCGATGCGTCAGAGTCTAGCTCTAAAGATGCTGTGGCTACCCCGCTTGCTTTAATCTTTACACGCACACGGGCGCAATCAACCTCCGACGAGGTTTCTTGTATGCGGATTGATGGGAATGTGTCGCCCTTAGTAACGGGCGTCCAGTCCCATTCTAGCGGTGTTAAATCGAGTTCCATTTTATGAAGTTGCCCCAGTTGCGATGATTGTAACCTTTTGGCTGGATGCGTCGTTAAAGGTGAAGGTGATGGTATCGCCAGCCAGCGTCTTCCCGTCTGGAATTGTTATGACTGCAATTGTCCCGTTGATTGATGCTGTGACGTCTGGCAATGATACATCCGCGCAGGACATAGCAACAACACCAGAGGCGACCTCGTTAAATACAACGTGCAACGCTGAAACTTTAGCCATAGTTCCGAGTGTTTCGCCCTCAAAATCCTTCCCGTCTCCGTCTGCAATTGACGGCGTTCCTGTGGTCTGGGCAATGATGCCGGTTGTAAGGTCAAGAGTGGCAACGTCTGTAGCTCCTGTGCTTGTAATGCTTGAGCTAAAAAACACGTCAGCGCCAAGAAGCGTTGCCTGTTCTTGTGTCTTGCCTAATGTAACCGAGCCGGAAACATTGGTCGACGTGGTAGCACCAGATGCCGTAAGACCAAGAATGGCAGTTGCGTTTGAGATGTTGCCCATGTTTTCTATGTTGCTTGTATGTGTCCGAATGTCAACTTTTCGCTCGTTGCTTCAAGCTGTTTCTAGTGTAAACGAAATTTCCCTATCTCCCACCATTGCAAATTCAACTTTCATCCCACAAGCCCCCGGCGGGAATTGGTCGCCGACGCTTAAATCGTTTGAATCTAGCGTGTAAGATGTTTCGGTTAATTCCTCGTTCCAGATAGCTTCTACGTCATTAATGTAAACTGCGACCAATGAAAACGGGTCTATTTCGTCGCCTATTGTAATGCTTATTTTGTCATAACAGCAAATAGTGAAATACAAACTGCCAACAAAATAATCACCATCACTGACAACCCACGTTGTCACGGTGTTACCCGCGCCATCAGTGCTGATTGTTTCCGTGTATGAGCCTTGGGTGATGTCTGCCTCGGTCGGAGTCCTGCCACCCAATGATGCAAGGCAACAGTGTTTGCCCGTTGTCAAGATCTTGTCTTTTGGTGAGATTAGATGAGCCATTACATTTTAATTATGTTCCAAGTTGTCGGGCTTCCACTAACGCACACGTCAATCTCCTCTATGTCCTTATTAACCCACACAGGAGCAGCGCCGCTGTGCGTTAGGATGTTCACTGTATCAGCGCCAGGAGCGGCAGGAGAAGCTAAGACCACCCAAGCCACGCCGTTATGGTAGAGCATGTCGCCAGCCGATCCCGTAGGGAGACCATCGCCGCCCGCGTCTGGTATTTCAACCTTTCCTGAAAACTCTATAACGTCTCCGTTTTTCTCTGGCTTAACATATACATCATAGATTGATGTATCACCAGATGCGGTTGTTGATGTTCCTGGGTCTGCGTCTTTGGCTTTTAGTGTCCGCGCTTCGTATTTGCCCGCAGTAAAGTCTTTTATTACATCCTCGCCCGTGCCAACGTTTGCCCACGGTCTAGGATTCCAAGGCAGATTACCCGTCCAATCCATTGTCGGTATCATTCGCCCGTCTGTGTCTACGTCGAATTGGCAGACCTTGAACCAGTAGTCACCATCTGTGCCGCTCCCGTTTAAAGGCTCTTGAAATTGTGTTGTTGTTTGTGATGATGTTTTTTGAAGGT
>Ga0208667_1000640_pt1 | contig 14508 bp, 15 predicted proteins | sample 11BtaG_FD_184085 | JGI IMG/M metagenome (GOLD analysis project Ga0208667, IMG submission 184085) | Marine viral communities from the Subarctic Pacific Ocean - 11B_ETSP_OMZ_AT15265_CsCl metaG (SPAdes) (version 2) | ecosystem: Environmental > Aquatic > Marine > Oceanic | place: Pacific Ocean... | reverse complement strand
TAACCAGCTATTAAACTTGTGACTCCTTGACCATATTGTTGTGCAGCTGTTAATGGTTGATTTAAATTTTGTATATTTAATTGTTGTTGAGCAGCTAGTTCAGCTTGTCTTTGTTGTTGTAATGCACCACCCATTGTACTTAGTGCGCCAATGTCTGCTCCTTGTAATGCAGGTACTTGACCTGCTAAATTCATTTGTTGACCAAATTGTTGTGCAGCTAATTGATTAGCTTGTCCAAAACCTTGTGATAATAATTGTGCTTGTAGTGCAGCTCTGTTTCTATTAGATGATGCTCCAAATTCTGCTTCGGCTACACCTTGTCTTGCACCACCAAAAGCTCCTGCTTGAATTGCACTTTGAGCTATTCCCGGTATTCCTTTTTGTGCTTGAATATCATATTCTTGTAAAGTTGCATCAATAACATCTTGTTGATACGGGGACATAAAAGCTTGATAAGCTTGTGGTCCTGTTGCTGCTTCTGCTGCTTGTATGTATGGTTGATAAGAACCAATACCAGCTTGTAATTTTTTTATTGCTTCAGCTTGTAATGGATCTTGTCCAGCTACAAATTGTGGACCATATACTTTTGAAAGATCAGCGGCTTTGTAATCACCTACTGCTGTTGTTAAATCACCTAAATAAGTTTTACCTGCTGCTTCTATAAATTCTGGTGGTAATACTCTTGTTTCTGAAACTGCCATTATACTCTCCCGCCTTTTTCTAATTTTTTCATCATGTCATACATACGTTGTGCACCTTTGTTGACATTACCGTCACCCATTCCTCTTACAGCATCTGCTGTAAATACAAATTCGTTGTTTGATAACATTGCAGGAATGTCATCTGCCTTTTCTTTTACACCAACTGGAGGAATAAATCCACCTGTTTCTCGTAAATCTAGCTCAGTAATTCCAGCAGGATTTTGATTTAATGGTAAGTCCATGATGCCTGAGGCCTGAACCGCGTTTTCTTCTGGTTTTTTTCTTGCCAATATTTTATTACCCATTCCAAAACCCATTCTACCACCATTAGCCATTTCAGGTTTTTCAAGTGATTTAGGCGCATCTATATACTGCATCATTTCATCTCTAATCATTCTTAAAACTTCATCTTCTTCAATACCATAATTTTCTGCTATCTCTGTTACTTTTTTAGGTAGATATTTTTCTCTAAAAAATTGATAACCTTTCATTGTACCATCTTCAGGTTCTCCAATTCCAGATCTACCTGGACCAAGCATAATTTTTGCTACTTCTGATATTTCTTTTTGAGGAGCATCATCTGGTATTGGATTAGAAGTAGTTGTATCTACCATCATAGAAGCAGAAGGTTGAACTATTTCTTCTGTTCCATTTTCATAACCCATTCTACCACCCATGTATGCAGGTTCTCTATATGTGTTTGCTGCAGTAGTGGTTCCTTGAACACTATTAAATAATTCATCTATTTCTATTACGGACATGTTTTCTACCATATCTCCATATCCTTTTTTAATTAAATAATCTTTTTTAGGATTTGTTCCATTATCGTATCCTATTCTACCACCATCAGCTTTATACTCAGCCATGTTAGCTTCTACAAATCTGTTTACTTCATCTTCTTCAGCAGTTTGATTTAAGTTTCTGTAGTATTGTGCAAGATAACTTCTCAAGGCTTCAGGGTTTCTTTTTAACTCTTCTACTTGTTGATCTTCCATACCTGCAAATGCACCACCTAAAGCTAAAGCTCCTGTTATTTTTTTTGCAGTGGATAATCCACCTATAAAATCTTTACCCTTACTTAAAATACCTGTTAATCCACCACCACCACTAAATAAAGAACTAAGGCCTCCAGGTATTAATGCATTAGCACCAAAACCTAATATAGCTGCTTTACCTATAGGTGATTTAACTATTTTTTTAACAGCACCAGTAACTCCTTTTACAGCTTTTTTTACAAAGCTTCCTAGTCCGTACATTTGTCTTGGCATTTGTGATCTTGAAATTGGCATAATTTTATTAATTATATATAATAATCCCTTGTTTTACAACTACTCTGATCCCGCTCCTAAAGGTGGCATTGCTGCTACTTTTATTTTTAAAGATCTTGTTATTTCTTCTCTGACTGTAGGAGTAGATGTATTTGCAATATCATCTTCAGCCTCTTTATCAGAGTTATATTCTTGATTAGTTCTAGTATTACGTAATACTACTTCAGTTTCACATTTTACAACAGGCACTTTCTTGCCATTTATCATTGTGTATGCTACTTCGCCTTCTTCTATAAACGCCATATTTTCTCCTTAGTCTCGGTTAATTTCAAGTATTGATGCAATTATATGTAATTCATTTGCATCTGCTGCTTGTGCTTTTAATACTTCATTTTCTTGTAAAATTAAAGGATGAGTCAATAACTCTGTTGTTGCTTTTGAAGCTATTGATTTGTCTTTAAATAAATTAAACACTGCTGATGCAGCATTTGTTATAGTAAAACTTATTGTAGACCCTGATCCAGCATCTTCAGATACTATAATACTTTTAATTATAGCTCTAGAATCAGATGGTGTTGTATATACGACAGTGTTATCTGTAGTAGTTAAATCTACCAATGAATTTTTATATATATTAGCCACTTACAAACCAAGAAAATCTTTCTTGCTCCTGTTTCTGTTCGTTTAAAAATGTAGAATTTAATTGTTCTACAACTAAAGCTATTGCTCTATTAATTTGTTTTTGGTTAGAGACATCATACTCTTCTTTAGGTTCAGGTATTCTTACTACTACTTTAGCCATGTTTATATGATATCCAATCTAAGTTTTTATTTTTATTTAAACTCATAATGTATGAATTAATATTATTTTCACATAACATCATATGTTTATTTTTATTATATAATTTATGTAAAGCATTTTCACCTGTAACAGAATAAACAAAAGAAAGTTTATTTCTCTTTGCTTCTTTTTCTATTTCATCAATACAAAGTTTCATTGCTCTATATAATTTAATTTTACCAACTTTTGGATTTGAAAATATTCCCCACATAAAACTTAGCTTAGAAGTTTTATCTATAAACAAACCCGCTGCACAAATTGGTTCTTTATCAATTATCATAATACCTACCTTTGGTAAAACTTCTTTAGGTATAGCATTATCCCAATCGTATTGTTTACACCAATTAGAGATAGTAGAATAATCTTTACTTACAATCCATTTTCTAGCTTGCATTAATAATGTCTACGTTATTTCCACTATCTTGTTTTGCGTACAGTTTCCAATTATCAAAAAAATCTTCTTCATTATTGATTAATTTATCTTGTTCATTTACTTCAAAGTAATCTGTAAATAGGATGTCATTAATTAAAATTCTTCTGTTTTCAGAACCAAATACGTAAACTGTGTGTTCTTCATTACCTAATAATTTACCATGTTCACTATCTTCAACTCTAACCCATTTGTTATTTTCACTAACCATGTGACTACCGGATACTTTGATACCTTTATAGTCATGTAAATTTTTAACTAAGAATTTACCTGTTGCAAATACTTTACCACCTATTGCAACTTGATTACCTAGATCAACTTGCTCTACCGGTTTTTTAGTTCCATCAAACATTGTAATTAAAGTTCCTTTTAAGAAGCAACCGCCGCCGCCGCCTCCGCCGCCGCCTCCGCCTCGTTGACTTGGTGGTCCAGCTTGTCCTTTTGTTGATACAGATCCTTTAGATTTTGTTCCAACATTACTTTGACCTCTTCCTCTATCACCTGGTCCTCCAGATCTTCTAGGATTAGAACTGCCTGGTTTAGGTCCAGGTGTAGTTTTATTTTGTTGTCTTCTACCAAACTGACCGTAATCTGATCCTCCACCTTTAGGTGTTGTTTTAGTTTTAGATTTTGTTCCAACATTACTTTGACCTCTTCCTCTATCAGTAATTGTTTTTTTAGATTTTGTATCTACTATACTTTTAAAATCTCCTTGAACATTAGGTCCTGTAAACTGATACTTAGGATCTTGTTTATATTCTTCTTTTAATATATCTTTAGTTCTGGTTCTAGCACCACTAAATAAATCTTGTGATTCGTCTAATAATTCTAGTCTATTTTCTAATACAGTAGTATCTAAACCTTTAGCTTTTTTTCTATCAATTGTTTTTTGTATAGTTTCTCTTCTTTTATCAAAAGTTTTATCGGTTACTTTAGCTGCGTTGTATCCAGCCATAATACCTTCTGCAGTATTGTAATCATTACTTACAACTCTTCCAATGTCATCTAACATAATACCAGAACCTAATAATTCATTTTCTAATTTTGCTCTTGAATTTACAGGAAGCATATCCTTAGCAAAATTAGCAACACCTCCTATTATTCTTCCTGGTAAACTATTTTTTGCGTAAGCTGCTATTGCACCAGGTATACCTGTTAGTTGTTTACCTCTATAATACTCTGGATACATATCCATCATTTTTTGTGCTTCTGTTTCTGAAGAATAACTATAATCACCAGGTGCTCCAATGTAAGATCTTTCAGCAGCTTGTCTATATGCGTATGGACTGTAATTACTTTTGTCTCTCGTTCTATTAGGATCAGGATTATAAACACTAAATCCATCTCCACCACCTTGTACAGGTAATATTCTTTTTACTGGTGCATTTGGATCTTGCGGTGAATCAGTTATAGGTGGAGGTGTAGGTGGTGTTGTAGGTCCATACCTAAAAGTTTCAGGTAGTGCTCTGTTTAAATATGCTTGTGCTAGATCAAATAAAGTTGCCATTATCTACGTCCGTCTGGTTGTATATCTATTTTTAATGTGCCAAAACGCCAAGACTCACTAACATCAGTATTTTCTATCTTGATATTAACAAACCGGCCTCTGGCTCTTGTATCCTTTTTATCAGTAGTTGCAGTAATTGTAAAGGGACTTAAAGAAGTAGTTGAGTCTGATTGTTGAGGATAACGTTTAACAGCAAGGGTTACTTTTGCATTACCCTGTAAGTCTTTAAAATCAGGTATAAATCTTCTCATAGCTAAGAATATATCACCTGCAGTACCTTCATTTTGTATATCAAAATCATACGATTTTACAAATGATGTAACAGTTGTTGTACTACCATTTGGATTTACTTGATCAGTTCCCACCTCATGTTCAAATAAAATAGTTTGACCTAGACCTGATTGTCCAACAATTACAGGAAAAGTACCTGTAGCTGAATGATTAAATTTAGTAGCTGAAGGTTTAGGATATACACTAGCATCAATCCAAGATGTTCTAGCTTCAGTTCCTATATACCAAACACCACCTTCTACTTTTTCTCCATAGTTTAAAACTACATATTGATCATTATAATCAGAACTAGTTGATGGATAATACCAAACAACTTCTGTAAACTGATTATTTAATCCAGCATAAATTTGTTGACCTTTAGTAGTATCTGCTTGATCATAAACATAATCTTCAACAGAACAAGGTAAAGATTTAACTGTACCATCAAACATAAAGAAACCATTATTAGACATCCAAAAAGCAACACCGTCAATTTCAACAGCTGCATTTTTACCAATCAATCCACAGTTAGTACCAACTTGTTCAAAACCAAATGTAAAAGGTGCACCAATAAATTTCATTGTGTATAAAGCATTATCTGTCCAAACAAGAATTACTTCTTTTGCTTTTAATGAACCTATAATTTTTGTACCATCTTGTAGTCTTTGTGAACCTGCTGAGTTAATAGCTGTTGGTGTATAATCGTTTATATCTTCTTGATCAGAGAATCTAATAAACATATCATCTTGCGTAGATGTATCTCCAATAGTTGTTTCAGTACCTAAATGAATCAAGTGACGTGTTGTAGGTGAAACTAAAGATACTCTAGTTGCTGTTGGATTAGCTGATGTAGAAAATCCTGAAGTTGATGTAGATGCTCTTACTGTTAATCTTGAAGCGTCCCCCGCATTCCATGTAAAAGTTTTTCCATTTGCAATTGTTGCAATTAATACTTGACCAAAATTACTTAAACTCCAGAGGCCTGGTTCCAGACTAACATCTGATGCTGAAGCTGCTTCTCCCCATGCTCCACTACCCCATGTATCAATACCCCAACCATAACCATATGATTGTTCTGCAGGTCCAACTTGTTCATAAGGTTTGACTTGTAAACTACCACCTGTTGAAACTGTTGCTGTTGCATTAGAGCTTTGTGTAATTGTAAATACACTTGTACTTGTAATAGAAGTTACTTGAAATAATTTATCTTCAAAATCAGAGTTTTGATAACCTGTACCACCTGGTAAAGTTACGTTATCTAATAATACAATATCACCAGCAGATAAACCATGATTTGATTTTGTTATAGAACAAACAGCAGAGTTATTAGTTGTTGCAATAGTGCAAGAAGCTAATGTAGCTTTTAAAGGTGTAATGTCATAGAGTTGACCTTCAAAATATATAAGTAAAAATTTATCTGTACCTATTGCAATATATCTATTTCCATCTAAGTCTACAAAAGCAAACTGACGTCTTGCGACACCTACAATTGTATCTGTAACTAATGATGACCAACCACCAACTTTCTCAGGTAGTCCATATCTAAATCTTGTATTATCACAATCAATCCATCTGTTTTCAGCACCAGATGCAGTGTCTTGTTTATCTATTCCAGGTAAGACTTTAAAATCAATTAGAGCCATGGTCCGTGCTCCTATATGTTATCTTTATAGATCCAGCCTCTAGTTGCATTGACATACACTAAAGTAAATGCAGCACCATTAGTATTAACCACTAAGTTAGAAGCTGCTCCTAATATGTTTGAACTGTTTCTACCGATTGTTAAATTGTTAGATGCAAAAGCATTACCACTATCTATAAAATGTACTTCATTACCTACTGCAGGGGATGCCGGTAAGTTAATTGTAACTGCAGTACCAATACCACTTCCCGATGTGTTTATTAATAATTGATCACCATTAACTGCTGTATATGTAGAAGGTGGTGTGTAGTATCCTTTTGTTTGTAATTTTCCTGTAATGTTTGTGCCATCAGAATATAAAACTGTTGTCGATCCTACAGGTAAAGTAACACCTGTTCCTGAAACTGTTTTAACTGTTAATGTATAATTAGAAGAAGATCTAGCTGTTGCATCTTCTACAATAAAAACTCTTTCAGCACCATCAGGCATAGTTACTGTTCTTGCTGCTGTTAAAGTTCCTGTTAATTTATAGTATAAATTTTTACCGTTTGCTGTTGCATGATTAGCTAGAGATAGAGCAACGTCTCCTGAACCTACTGCAAGTGATATATAACCACTAGCTGCTTGTTCTAAAATTTGTAAGTTTGTATTAGTAATAGTTCCCCATGTACCAGATTTTTCACCTGTTGTTATGAGTTCTAGTTTTAAGTCTGTTGATGTACTTGATGCCATAATTCTCCTATGCGTCTGGATCTATTGGGACCCAAACTTGATTTACTCCTGGTGGTATTGGGTTCCATGATATCACACTTACGGGGTTAGTTGCAAGGTTAATTTGTTGTCCTGTAACGTTTACAGTAGTAATTAAATCTACTGTTGTATTACCTATTGCTATATTTAATCTATTACCATTAGCTAATACAGTGATATTCTGTATACCGACTCCGGCAAAAGTAGTTGATGCGAAAGGTGTTGCTCCAAAAAACATTACGGTGTTTGAATCCTTGTCCAAGTTTGTGAGACGCCTGGTACTACACCGTCCCATTGTTTAATATTAATAGAAGTAGGTACCGCTACTTCTAACTCACTACCTGTAGGTAATACAGTTGCTTTAGCTTTAATAGTTACTGTTCCTGTAGATAAGTTTTGTCTGTTAGTTGTTACAATAGCTGTTGCATTAGCTTTGGTTGTAGCATTTCCAATAGCAATTTCAATACCACTTCCTGTAGGTGTAATAGTTGCTCCTGCAACGATGGTGACTTCTCCAGTAGATTCATTGATCCGTGATCCCTGAGGCAAGACTCTTGCTGCTGCAGTTGTTGTAACTGTTCCGGTATCTGCATTAATTCTTGATCCTGTTACATTATATTTAAATGCAAGTGTAACTGTACCAGTAGCTTCATTGATTCTTGATCCTGTTGGAATAATTTTTGCTTTACCAATAGTTGCAACTGATCCTGTATCTAAATTTAATCTGTTACCGGATACACCTACTACATCAATAGCTTTAGCTATCCCTGTATCAATATTAAATCTATTTCCTGTAACACCAAAGTTAGCTGCTGCTGAAACAGTGACAGAACCTGTAGAGAAATTTAATCTTTGACCTGTTGGAGATACAGTTTGATTGACATTAATTTCAACATTACCAATTGTAGTATTTAATCTACTACCTGTTGGTAATACTAAAGCGTTTGCAATGATTGTTGGATTGCCTGTAGACTCATTGATTCGTGAGCCAAGGACATTGACGAATGCGTTAGGGTTAAAGCCTACATCTGAAAATGCAGCTGAGGCGAAGGGTGTTGCGCCAAAGTACATGGCGGGCTACCTTGCCGTCGCCGGAATATTATTACTGCCAACTATGCTTTGGCCAAAGGCCATGTAGATGTATGTTGAACCACTAGCATTATTAATATCATCCCCATCTCTATGCTTAAAGCCATTACTTAAAATGTCCATTGGAGACGTATTAGTATATTCAGCATTAGATAAATTTGGTAAAATTCTTCTATCTATAGCATTGTTACCACCAGAACTACTTCTTTTATTATCAGTTATCATCCAATTATCTGTGCCACTACTTCGTTTAACCATAACAAAAGCAGGTTTAAATCCTGTATAAACAAATGTTCCATCAGCATTTCCATTACCAACGTAGCTTCCAAACTTGCTGTAACCTTTTTTCTCTGCGAAGCAGTAGGCTATGTAAGGAATATTTACATTATTTGATTTATCACTATTACCTAAACTAAACACAGAAGATGTTGGTGTTGTATTATTCCAAACAGCACTATCTGTTGTTTCTTCTTCTGTAAGATTTAAACTAAGTCTTTTTGTATTTCCTAATGAAGCATGATAAACTACCCAATTTTCTGTATCATTTAAATTTTTAACTATAATCATTTTGGGTACTGCACCTAATCCATGACCTACTGTTGCACCACTTGTTTGATTACCTGTATATTTAACAATACTAAATCCTGTTGTTGTGTTTGCAGAAGTAGCTGTAGAGTTTATTGAACCATCTGTATTAGCTGAACCTGCACCATTTGCTTTCCAGTTCCATGATGCGTATGTTTTACCATTATCATTTACCCAACCACTTGTTCCTACTGTAAAACCATCAGTATTAAATGATTGTAATACAGTTGAATAATCACCTTCAACTTGTGTACTATTTGGAACTAAAGATTTTTGTGCACCTCTAACTGCATCATAAAGATTATGGTCTTCTGTATGAGTTCTGCATTTAATCCATGTCCAATCAGGTTGAAATCCAACTCCTGTTATTGCATGACCATTTGTATCATTACCAGAATAAAGTTTAGTATTAAAATAATCTGTAGATTTATTGATAGTTGTGTATGCCATTATGTGTTTAATCCTTTTGTTGATAAAGCTGTGTAACCAGATGGTACATCATACTCGAAAATTCCATTATTGCTAGCATTAGTTCCTGCACTAGATACTGCTGTTGTTCCGAAGTAGCCATTGCCGAAGTTTGTTTGGAATGTAGATGCAGTATTATGAATATTTGCTCCTTGTGCATAATAAAAACCACTAGCAGGAGAAGTATCTATATCTAAACCATTTGCACCAGTTGATGGATTTCCAGAACCTTGAAAAACTCCATTTTTACTATAATAAATTTTGTGATTATCTAAATCCATAGCCACACCAATAATATCTCCTGCTCCAAAAGTAGCACCAAAAGCTGTTCCTGTGCTACCAATTACTGATACACCAGTACTGCCATAGTAAGAACGCATTTTATTATTTCCAGAATAAGGTGAAAAATCTGTAGCTTCTGCCACTTTGTCAGCGATACCAATAAACTCTTTATCAGAACCAGATGCAGAAACTTTTACTTCCCAATAATATTTTCCAGAAGATGCACCTAATGAGCTTGTCCAATAACTTTCAACAGAAGCATTTGACGCAACTGTATTGTTTCCATTGCTAAATGTTCCATTAAAACGATAATTATCTAATGCGTTTATAGTAGCAAAAACATTACTTGGATTATCTTCTGTTTTTGTAAGTGTACCACCACCAACTGTAAAGTTATTACTATTACCAGATTGGTCTGTAACTGAATTACCATCTTTTAAAATAAAGAAACCATTAGTTCCATAAGTTACACTAACATTAGTTTTAATTTTCCATTCCCCAGTTGTACTGTCTGTTTCTCCAAATTCTGTAGGTGCATAAGCTGTGCCATCTATAAAATGAAAATGAGACATAGAACCATCAAAATAATCTCCTGAACCATAAGAACCAATATAATTTGGATAATCATCATTAAATGAAGTTTTTTGATTTTGTGAATATTGATTATTTGTACCAAAAGATGTTTCTTGAACACCATTTATATAGATTTTTGTTCTATCGTCTGCAGATGCTTGTGTATTATCATTTGAAACAACTATATGATACCAAGCAGAAGTATCTCTAAATTTTCTATTTGTTTTTTTTTGTAATATATAAGAGTTATTTCTGTAATCATAAATTTCTAATTTGTCATCAGACTTAAACGATATTCTACTTTGATATGCTCCACTATAAGTAACTGCAGTTATTGCATGGTCTCCTGAACTTATTTTACTTCTTTTTACCCAAAAAGAATATGTCCATTTATATACATTACCATGGTCTGTAGTAAAAGTTCTTTGTAATTTCGTACTAGCCATTAGTTAAATTGTCCTCCTCCCGATGCCCCGTGAGATACTGTAATTGTAAACTGACGGTCTGCTGTTTGGGCCTCTGCATCCGTTGCTCTTATTGTAAATGTATAAGTAGTCGTTTGCGTTGAGCCTGATTCAGTACCAGTGATTGCACCCGTACTTGTATTTAAACTTGCACCACCTGGAAGTGATCCAGACTGTACTCCAAAAGTTGTAGCATTTGTTGCAGCTACTGTAAAGTTGATAGTTCCCGCAGCTGACACTGTTCCTAAACTTCCTGCAGCAGTTGTCCATGCAGGTGCATCAGACACTGTTAATAATGCATTAGTTGATCTTACAGCTAAACCGTCATTGTTCTCTGCTCTTAAATAATAAGTACCATCTACAGATATTGTAAACGTTGCAACAATCGTTGTTGCACTTGTAAATGCAACACTGTCTGCAGTTATAATTGCACCCGTTGAAGAGTTAATTGCATCAACTGTAGGTATTGATTGAAAGTTAGTTCCTGTAATAGTTACTGCTGTCTGCGTGTTTTCAATAGCACTTGGACTAATAGAACTTATAGTTGGAAAAGTTACCGCTGATCCATATTGCAATTCAGCAATTCCATTAGCAACACTTGAGACTTTAAAGATTTGATTTGTGTTCGGAGATCCAGTCGGTAATTTTATACCCACCCCACCTGAATTAAAAGTTCTAGTAGCAGGATTAATAAGTTTATTACCCATAAATGCGTGATTACCACATTGATAATAAACAACATTAGGAGTGCTACCCCCTACTTTTATTTGAGTGTATGCACCTGATTGACCCGGTGTACCAGATGTTGTTACTTCAATAGTAAATTGTGTTGTCTTATTTGCATCAAAATAAAATAATAAAGGATGTCCAGAATTTGAAGCATCCGATTGATCAAATTTATAATAGTATTCATAAGAAAGAGATTCATTACCTTCTACTAAAATACTAGGAGCCTCTTGGCCATCTATAAAGTAAGCATTAGAACTACCTGCACCATTATAAACATTTGCTGAAGTTTTTGCAGCTACAGTTACAGTAAAAGTAATAGGATTAGCTGAGGTTCCTTGACGTGTAAGAGATGGACTATTATTAACAATAGATTCACCATCTGCACCAATAGTTATTGTTGTTCCAGATTCAGGTCTAATTGTATTTACTTTTAATATACTTGCCATAATTATCTCGCTGTCGCTGGTACTCCATCTGTTCCTGAATTAGCTACTAAAGGCTCTTCTGCAAATGCCATGTAGATGTATGTGTTAGAACCATTTAAATCATTTCCAGATTGTCTATTTTTAAATCCATTAGATAATAAATCTAAATCATTAGCAGTGTTTTCAGCACTACTTAGATTAGGTTGAACTCCATAATTATTAACATTATAACCTAATCTTTTACTGTCAAATAAATGCCAATTACCTGTTCCACCAGTTGCTCTTTTAATCATAAGAAACGCAGGTTTAAATCCTGTATAAACAAATGTTCCATCAGCACTAGCATTACCAGTAAAAGAACCAAACTTGCTGTAACCAGTTACATCTCGGAAGCAGTAGGCTATGTATGTTGCACTATTTGTAGTATTATCAGCTCCTACTGAAAACACAGACGATGTTGGAGATGTATCATTCCAAAATCCTGTAGATGCTCCTTCTGCATCAGTAGTATTTAAATATAATCCTTTTCCATTTCCGATTGCTTGATGATATACATTCCAAGTTGAAACTCCTGATAATTTTTTTACTATAATCATTTTAGGAACAGCACCTAAACCATGACCAACTGTTGCACCTGCTGTACCATTACCTGTGTAAGACACAATACTAAATCCAGCAGTAGTATTAACTGATGTGTAAGTAGTATTTATTGAACCATCTGTATTTGATGAACCTTGACCATTTGCTTTCCAACACCATTGAACTGCTGTTTGACCACTACTATTTCCAGCACCACCAGAACCAGCTGCTATTGTAAATCCATCACTATCAAAACTAGAATAGTAATCGGTAGATGTAAATTCAGCACCTGTATCATTTGATTCTAAACCTTTTGTAATTCCTCTAACAGCATCAAAAAGACTATGGTTTCCAGAACTATCTCTCCTCTTACCCCATATCCAATCAGGTTGAAATCCAACTCCTGTAACAGCTTGTGAGTTACCTGTACCAGTAGTAAGTTTAGTATTAAAATAAACAGAAGGTTTTACAATTGAACTATATGCCATAATTTTTATCCATAAGTGTTAATATTTTTTGTATTTAATGCGTAATATCCTGATGGTACATCATATTCAAATAAAGATCCATTACCATTTGAACCTGCAGAAGTTATGGCAGTTGTTCCAAAGTAGCCATTGCCGAAGTTGCATTGTATTGTTGGTTGATTTCCTCCTGCATCTCCTACTTCAAATAAATACAATGTATTTGCTGTTATACTTTTAGCACCTGTTCCTGTTGAACCAGATGTAGGAACACCACTATTTTGCCATGTGCCATTTATTGAAAAATAAAGTTTACTATTATCTAAATCCATTGCTACACCTAAAATGCTTCCTACGTTCCAAGCATTTCCATAAGATGAAGATGAACCTCCATTATAAACATTACCATTTGCATAGTAAGACCAACTTAAAGAATTATTACCACTATATGAGTCTGGTACACTTCCTATTCCAACAGTTGCAGCATCTCCACTAACACCTGCCGAATATTTAAATTCTGCGTAGTATTTACCTTTAGTATTACCTAAAGTTGAAAAATAATATGGATATGGAGAACCTCCTTGTGTACTTGTAAAAGTATTATTTCCATTTGTTAATGTAGTATTTGAGGTACTGCCAGTTCCAAAATGTAAAGGATTTAATGTAGCATAAACATTTGATGGTGTATCAAGTGCTTGTCTGCCATTACCATTAACTGTGAATGTGTTTGTATTACCAGATACATCATTTCCTAAAGCTGAACTATCTTCAAAGTCTAAATAAAATCCATTTGTGCCAAAGGTTAAACCAGATACATCTATTGGTTTCCATATTCCACTATCTTCGTCAAATTCTCCAAATGATGTTGGGTCTAGTTGTTGTCCATCAATCCAACAAACTTCTGCCATGTAGCCATCAAAAGTATTAGAAGTAGTGTCAGGTCTACCACCAATTCTTAATTCATCTGTTGTGTTAAAATCCCCAGTAGATGTTGAAGTAACTTCATTTGTTTTAGTTTGTAAAACACCATTCAAATAATAATTCATTGTTGTACCATTTCTATTTACAACTACATGATACCAACCACTAACATCTCTTAAATATGCACTACTATCAAAACCCCATTGTTTATTAGTTAGATACCTATTATAACTTAAATCTCCAGTATTTGCATTAAATCTTATATCTTCAAAATCACTTGCACTTGTTGATGAACCTATTAAAAATTGTGTAGTTGATAAATTACTTTTTTTAACCCATGCAGAAAAAGTCCAAGTATTTCCATTTCCTGCACCACTTGGTGTTCTTGTTAAATATGCTGAAGCCATTAGTTAAATTGTCCTGCGTTTTGTATACCAACTTCTGACGTTAGAGTAAAGGCTTGGTCAGCCGTTTGTCCTTCTGCATCTGTTGCTCGAACAGTAAAACTGTATGCAGTCTC
>Ga0208667_1000639_pt1 | contig 14511 bp, 27 predicted proteins | sample 11BtaG_FD_184085 | JGI IMG/M metagenome (GOLD analysis project Ga0208667, IMG submission 184085) | Marine viral communities from the Subarctic Pacific Ocean - 11B_ETSP_OMZ_AT15265_CsCl metaG (SPAdes) (version 2) | ecosystem: Environmental > Aquatic > Marine > Oceanic | place: Pacific Ocean... | reverse complement strand
CATAAAGTTTATTTAGCTTTTCTTCTAATTTTTCGATATCTTCACCTTTTTCTTCTATTTGACTAATAGCACTTTTATATGTGGAAAGTTCTGTTTCGTCAATTGCGGTAAATCCAAAGTCGTTTAATGTGTCTAATTCCATGTTACTATTTATTATGCTTTCAAATTGTGCTTAATAATAAATATTGCATAGGTTATGGCAATTAAAAATAAGGATAGATCGTCCTTTTCACTAGAAGAAGCAAAGGATTTTACGTCGCGCTTTTGTCGTCCTGAAGACGACGAAGTTGTATCTCACATAGACGAAAGCGCTCGAGAAGCGGCTTGGCGTTTATTAAAGGAGTTAGAGGTTTATGAAACGCAAGTTGTCGCTGCTGATGACGCTTCGGCTATAGAAGAACCTACATCTGAAATAGAGGAGGTTAATAAAGAAGTCGAAGAAATATTGGAAGCGGTGCCTGTAGAAAATGCCGGTGAGTTTGGAAAGACAAAGCTTATAGATCATATAAAAGATAAGGCCCTTGCACTTGGTCTTGCCGGTTTAATATCAGTTGCATCTGGTATGTATTTTCAGGCGGGTGTCGTAAAAGAAGAGGGTATTGAAATCGCCATTACTGCTGAGAAAGAATTTAAAGCCTTTTCAAATTTAAATGACTGGTTGAATAATACGTTTGGTATCTCACTGTCTATGTTTGATGGCATTATCGCCAGCACAAATCAAAGTGGAGAATCTAGTACGAGTAATGCTAGTACGGTTAGTACAAACACTAACAATGATAGCTCGTCTGAGACAAATAGCGAGACATCATCTGAAACAAGTAGCGAAACTACTTCCGAAACATTATCTGAAACGGGTAGTGAAACATCAGCTGAAACGGGTGGTGAAACTACTTCCGACGATTCAGGTGCTAATGGTGATGACGCCACAAGCAGTAGCCAAAATTCCGATAGCAAGAATCAAAGTAGCAAAAATAATTTTTCTTCTCCTAACAATTCGAAACGCGGTGTCGCCGGGACAATAGGCCCTAGACCTCCTAATAGTCTTAATTTTCTTCATAGTAATTCTTCTAATATGTTTCCGATAATTAATCCTCAGCCGACAACAAACGTTAATCCGCCTTCCATGATAGAAAATGTATTCCCCAAAAACCCATGATTGATGAAATTATAAACACGTATATCGCACCTTTTATGGGAAGTCTTCCTGACTTTTTCATTGCTACTGCAGGTTTTGTTGGTGCTATTGCTTCCTTTGTGCCGAAGGATAGTAAATTAGGTAAAGCCTTAAATAAGGTTACAGAATCAATCTTAGAACTTAAAAAATTCATAACAAAAAGAAATAAATGAAACAACTATTAGCATTACTTTTAGCAACAAGTCTGAATGGAGCTACTATAATAAATGGTGGTTTTGAAACTGGCGATTTAACTGGTTGGACATTCGCGGGTGAAACTTCAACTTCTTATCAATCAAAGGTTGAAGGTGGCCAATTTAGTACTTCCACCGCTTGGTCAAATCAGTTTGGCTTTTTTACGCCAGAGCAAATGGAAGGCAACCATTCTTTCTTTAGTGGATTTGATGGTAGAGTACAAGAAATTACTTTATCTCAAAACATAGGCATAATTGATGTATTCACACAGGCTGTTACCTTTGATGTAAGAGCGGGTTGGGATTTAAAAACGTATAAAACTCAAAGTGGTTATGAAGTAATCGAAGATCGTGAAATAAAAGTGATTATCAATGATAATGATACAGGCGAAACTCTCTTATCTCAAAGCCTATTTAATGCCGTCGGAGAAACAATCCAGCTCGATAGTGGTTTTCAAACTGTTGGTATTGGGTTTGAAGAATTGGTTGGGTATGATGTAACAATGTCCTTTGTTCAAAGCATACCGCAAAACTTCACTGGCCCTGCACTAATTCAACTTGATAATATTCGGTTACAGGCAGTCGCAATTCCTGAACCATCCACCTTTCTCTTTCTTTGTTATTCGTTAGCGACAATATTTCTTATTCGTCGAAGAGCTTAACTTATTCGTTATAGTATCTTTTGGCAAAGGGCGCTCTCATCACCTTTTGGAGAGAAATAGCCTTTGCGATGTTAGGTAATACTGCAGCATGAATGTGTGTATATCCAAGGTGTTTAGCAACATCTAAGCGCTGACTTCCTCCCCAAACACTCCATTGGTACTTCTTTTGCTTATTTAGTTCGTTATACCAGAATGGCAAATCGGATAATTTTTTACCCCACTTTTCCTTTGCCCTTTCTAATTCAAGGTGAGTTGTATGCACCACCATAATTGGAAAATGCATTCCCTGTGTCTGAAGGTCATGTGCAAGTCTTTGTCGAAATGGAATTCCATTTACATGACTTACGATAGGAACTGAGCGCCAAATTTCTTTTATCGGCAACTCGATTACTTCATATCCTTGCCATTCCTTAGGATAACTACATGTCAGTGTTTTCTTCTCCATAAAATAATTCTTCTAAGTAATTAGTAATGCGTTGAGGGACACGTGTAAAAACATCTTTAGTGACATAAAATAGCGTAATGGCAAATGATAGTGGTAACACTATCGCCAAAGAAGCTAAAACTGTAACTTCAAAAATTGCCCTTTTTACGATTCCCGATTTTTTCATAAGTTTATTCTACCACATTTTGATATAATTGTACATAAAATAATTAGTTGCCGTTTATTTTATTTCTAATAATTTTTTTCCCAGCTTCACCGGTCCAATGGATGATTTTTTTGTTAGGATGGTCTATGCCTCGGGCTAACAATAGTCTCAACCATTGATAGTAAAGAGGAATCACGTTGATTGGTTGGGTTATCAATTCATAATTTCTTAAAAGGTAATGTAATACCTCTTGATCGCCTCTTAGATTTGTATCAGTGCAGCGGTTTGCCCATAGCTTTAAAATTTCTGGAACGCCTTTAACGACATTAACACCTGTTGCTAACCACTCTTCTCCTGGTACTTCCTTTGTTCTACATGGATCGGGCGTTACTGCGATATTTGTTCCATCAACAAAATCGAATATTTCTGAAATGTTTGTTAAAACCTCGCAATCAATATCAATCCAACATTTGTATTCATAAGGCGCGTCGATAAGAGTCTGAGGTTTATGAAACCATGCTGATTTTTCGTGCTTAGGATAATCTAAAATATGATCTGCATGAAGTTCGATCCATTTTCTCACTTCCTTTGATACACCAAAATCAGCAACGGTAATGTGTGTTTCGTTATCATACCTTCGTACGTTTTCAAACCACCATTGAAGATATTCTTCATAGTTTTTGTCAGCCCCGACTACAAACGTTTTATTCATTAAATAATGTCTATACCTTTCTTATAATTGTGTTTTGCTATGCATCCTTTTTCTTTTTGAATAGTACTAAAGGAATCATCTGCCTCAATTGGCCATGGATAATATTCCATCATATACTTAAAGTTTGTCTTATTTAAGAATAGGTCAGTTGGTTCTGCACGCTTGTACGAAACCTCAATCATATGTCTTGCCGCGATAGGACTTACGACGTATGCATGGGCCCCCGGAAGATAACCGCCTCGCTTTGAAAATGCTTTTATGATGATTGGTGATTTATCAAGAATGCCAACGCTTAATGGCGTCTGATAATACCCATAAGATGGATGGCCAAGTGACACGAGATCATTTTTTTCAATGTAAGAAACATCAAATGGTCTTTTAAAAACGGCATCGTGCTCAAGGACTAAAACATGCTCATCATGTTCAATGGCCTTTTTCCATACACTTCGGTGTGATAGAAATGCTGCAACACAATTTTCATATCGTGAAAATATGTTATTGTTAAACTTCTTTAGTATAACGCCTTCAGCCTTTGCGATTTCTTCGGGCTTATCATCGGGCGTGATAGCGTCAAATACTTCAACATCAACTCCAACATTTTTTGCTGTGCTAATACAGCGCTGAGCAGCTTCAACAGACCTCGAATTGTTCTTTATTGTAATAACGTACGATCTCATTATGTTCTTTGAGAAAATCTTCTATTTTTCTTTTTGCGGTCCAACCGCATTTACTTTTCATAAATTCGACACTAGCACACGTCCTTTGTCTTTCACCAGGAGTGTTATTGCGGATTGGTAAGTCAGGGCAAATATCGTTCATAAAAATAGTTCTGCCTGTACCAATATCGAATGTTCCTTTTACGTTTGGGTGATTTACTAGAGCTTCAATAGCATCGCACATATCTTCAAGATGAATAAAATCTCTTTCATGTTTAGTAATGTATTTTAACGCGCGATCAAAGAGCTTGTCGAAAAACATTCCGCTTCTGGCGCTTTCGTTATAAACTGTATGAAACCTCATATGACAAACATTTCCATGCGGTATTTGTTCAGCCAAATACTTTGTTCCAGCATAAGGATTTAAATAAGGCTCATGGACTGAACTTGAACTTGCGCACAGAACCCGCGCTTTTCTATAATGCTCAAGGATGCGTTTAGTGCCTTCAACGTTTGTTTGCCAATATGCTTTGGGGTTTTTAACAGATTCTCTTACACCAGCTAAAGCCGCCAAATGTATTACTAAATCAACTTCTGGTAGATTGGCGTGTAGTATATCAGATCCTGTTTTTAAATCAATGCCATGTATTGTAATGTTTTCTCCGTTTTTAATTTTAGCCGAAAACCTTTCCCATAAGCGTGTACCAATAAAGCCTTTGTGCCCTGTTATTAATATTTTCATGTTGTTGTGGAAATTCCTCCTTGTACTCTTGTATAGAATGGCGTTATAATTTTTAGCTCATTTGGAAAAAGCTGATTGCACATTAAAGCGTCGTTAGGCCAAATTCCAACCTCTTCAGTTTTATTTATTAGTCTTTGAGCAAAGCATGGTTTGATGATATATGCCGAATTGCCTGCCAGTCCTTGTGGAACATTAGCATTATCAACGAACGGGCAGATCTGCACACCATCACCTAGACTCATTGCCTTTTCGTAAAATACTCTTGAAAGACGAGTTGCGCCAAGCGGGTTATTAAGACCCAATACGCCGCCAACCCATTCAAAGGGTTTAAAACTGCGAATAAATAAAGCATCATGCTCGAGAACCATGATTTCCTCATTAAGTTCTACGCACTTTTTCCATAAGCGAAGATGAGAAAGAGTACAAGCTATTTTCTTTTTTACGTCTGAACAACGATATCCAACAAGCTTGAGATTGTCAACCGTTTTAGTTTCTCCTTCGAGAGGATAAGTATATTCTAAATCCCCTATTGTTTCAGGTGTGCTTGCTGAAAAGGGAACTAAGTCTAAATCGCACTTATGTTCTTCAATCGATTTTTTTAAACGATTAAAGACTTGGCGTGAAGGTTCTTCATTTGGTTGATAGATCGCAAAGGCTTTCATTGAACTCTTTCAAGAATGGTTGCACCAACATTTTCTATAACTCTTTCTTTTATTTTCCAGTTTTTATTTTCTTCACAAAACTTTACAAGACCCGGCCAAATGTCAGAAGGTTTATTATTCACTGTGGTTGTATCATGCAGCACAATGTATTTTTTTGTGATAGGTGCGTGAAGTTCTAATTCTTGAATAGTCCACCACCATTCGTGCAATGAGTCGATATGTAACATGTCGGTTGCTATTGCGCACCGCTTATCGATTGAACTCATTTCATATACATTTAAGGACACATGATTTGCTTTGCAATAATTTTCGAAAAGGTGTTTTTGCCAATTATATTTTTCTAAGCTATGATCCACCAAATGGACTTCTTTGACACCACCTAAAATAGCCGCGGCAGCCGATGCACCTTGATGAGTGCCCAATTCTTTAAACGAATCACACTCTTTTATATGATCTTGTATTAAGTCATGGTGTGCGCAATACTTTGGGCCATGATTTTTTGGATCTTCTTGTTGAGTTCTAATTTGTGTATAAAACTCCTGTAAAGTATTAGCGTTATTAATTGTTGCGGTTAGCATAGATTCCACCTTTGTTGAGGACTATTAGTTATTTCAAACAATCTATTTTCATCATAGTCATCTGCACCTCTTAATTGTATATGAACAAACTTAGTCTTTTCATTTCTTAAATCAATAACGGGCCGAGGGTCACCTTGACCCCAATAGTGTATTTGGCTATTCCATCCTTTATCTAATTCTTTCCATTTCATATTACATACCTCTAGCATGGCATGCGCATAGTTTTGATCTAGCCAATAGAATCTTCCCATGCCTTTAGATCGTATGTAGTCCATATATTCTTGAAATGGTACCCATGTTTCTCGTGCCTTTTCTAATCCTTTTTTAGAAAATACAACCATTCCTGCGTTATAAACTTTTGGTCTACCTTCTTTATCCCGCGGCAAGTCGACACCCCATCTCTTTTTGATTAGCTGCAACCACTTTTCATCATTTGCATTACATATGCAACCGCCTATAACTTGTTCTATTCTTAATTTTGGTTGTAGTGGTTCTTCACATATACCAACTTCGTAATCTTCCATACTATCGAAAATGTTTTCTTCTAAATTTTCAACAGCAAAAATATCGACGTCAACAATTGCAACATTATCATAGCCCCAAAAGGTTTTGTCAAGCAGAGGATTTAACCATTCATAATAAATCGGGCAATCGCAGACCTTTCCAGCTTGAACTACATCGTGGTCAAATCTATATTCGGCACCGATCGACTTAGCATAAGCCTCCATATTTTTTTTACTCGCTTCTACGCCTGGCCTCATTGGCCCATACCAGCATTGGTATATTAAGTTTTTCATATTATTAATCCTTTTTCTACTAAAGCACGATAGTTTTCTATTTTTTGTTTTTTCGGTCCTGTGGGTGTTACCTTTGGCCTAATGTGAACCATTTCAGCATTTTCAATTCCTTCGCGATAACTACAATGGCACCACCTAAAATTTCCTGGCAAAACTTGTGCGTCATTAGGGATTTGTGCCAATGTAGCGAGGCGGGCCATCATCCCTTCATCTTCGAAACCACCATTGAATTTTACCATTTCGTCCATGTCAATTAAATTTCGTAATTTAATTCTCCATTCTTTTTCTAATCTCCAAATGGCCCCTCCCCAGTAGCCATAACGCAAATCTATGAGATTTGGAAATAAGCCCCTGAGTCCCTGATGCAATTTCTTTTGAAATTCCGTATACATTCCAATTCCCTTGACTTCAGTAAAAATGTTTGTTGTCATTCCTTTTCGCATAAACATATCAATGTCTATCATAACCACTATATCATACTCATCCCATTTCGCATCAAGCATGTGCATTTTTTGACAAGGGTGACTAAGCTTAGGATGAAAAACGTTCCCTTGAATAAGTTGATATTCAGCATCACACATTTTTGCATATTTCTGCATACTTTTTTGTGACAGCTTTTCCAACTCACCAAGCTCACCGGTGTAATGTTGTAAAATAATATTTTTCACTATGTGTGTTTAAAGTTTATGTTCATCCCATTTAGCGCGTCTTGTAACAGCTTAATGTTTTCGCCACCTTCGGGAAGTTTGTCTTTCAAAAAGAAGTGTACGAAATGGGCGTCTTTTAAATATTTATCTTGCACAGCTTTGAATAAAGCGTTCCACTGAAAAGAAAGACGTTGTTCTTTCATTCCGCTTTTCTTTACCCAATAGTTTAAAAGCGTCTGATCCGTTGACCATTTCCAATTTCCAAGCCCATCAACAAAACCACGAAATTCATCGCGGCGAATAAACTCTTCAGGTGATCCATTAATGTATTTCGTAATGGACTTATTCATTACCATCATTCCCATGTTATAAAACTCAAAGCCAAGTTGATTTGGTTTAAAGTCTACGTTCTTGAGAGAAGCATATTGCCCATGAGAATATGCAATGATCTTTCTTGCATATTCGGGGGTGATTGGCATTTCCCTTTCGACAACACCAGCAAAATCTGTGTCATCATCAAGCTCCTCAAAAATATTTGGAGATTGTGGTTGAATAAAAATGTCAGAATCAATGATCGCTATTTGGTCATACTGATCAAAATAAGAAAATGCATTTTCTTTTTCGTATATCGGAAGATAACCAAACTTCCTTACGTTTTCTGAACGATTGCTTTTCTTCCAATCAAGCGGAGCAATTTTAAGAATGGGCTCGGTTTGAACTTTATGATGAATATCGTGTCTTAAACAATAATCGCTAACAGAGTTAATACACCACTTATAAAGGTTCGAAGGCTTTCCTACGCTTACTTGGTAAATCAATCGTTTCATAATTTATAGTTTCCTTTCTCAGGAATTACATGCCGAACACCACCACGTGGGTCTTCCATATCACCCTTACGGCGAGGAATAAAATGTATGTGCGGCCACACGACAGTTTGACCTGCTTCCTTTCCTATGTTTTGTCCGATGTTAAAAGAATCACAATAACCCATATCAACCCAATATTTACCGGTAAGGTATGCACACGTATAGCATGTCGCTAAACAATCGTGTGTATCTTCCTTTGGAACAAATAACAAATGGTCCTTAGTCACCGGAAAAGCGTCTTCAAAAACAATAAAGGTTTCGGTTTCCGTTCTTATTTTTTTCCATGGGATGTCTTCAAATTTCATATTTTTACTACGGCGAATCTTCTGCAAGCAATTCCTTAAGCGTTACTGCGTGTTCAGCTCGGGCGACGATGATTCTTTTCCAGAGTTCGGAATCTTTAATTTCATCGCACGTAACATAGTCCATAACAATTGTATCTTCAATATCGCCATTCCTATCTAGTTCATCACATACACCATATTGGCGGTCATTAAAATCGGTTACGAGATATGCAATATGGCTTTTATCCCACGCATCTACTTCAACATCTTTCATTATAAATTCGGTATTTTTACTTGTTTAAACTTAACACCATAAGTTTTTGCGATGTGAGGCGAATCAGACCCAGGGTATTCCTCAGCATAATAAATTTCTTTAACGTCGTGAGAACACATGGCCTGCATGCAATATGTGCATGGCATCGTGGTGACAGCGACAATCTTTGCTTCGCCACGAGTAAAAAGACTCATAAGATTGATTTCCGCATGAAGCATGTATTTTTGCCGTGCATCTCTATCATCCCAAAAACCTTCGGGTGGATTAAAGCCAGGAGCAAGGCCATTATAACCCGTGCCAATAACTCGATTATTATGATCAAGCGCACAAGCACCTACTTGGCGATAAGGGTCTTCAGATCTTAAAGAAGCGACATGGGCTAGTGCCATCGCATAAGAAACGATATCTAGACGTGAATGATTCCGAAAAGGAGATAGGATTTGGCGAGGAGCCGCACTATCATATATCTTAGCGTCATAATCTTCTACTTCATAATTATTACTCATAATCTCGAACGGCCTTCATAACTCCAAAGCGAGGAACACCTCGTGCTACAGTAAGTCCTTGGTATTGAATTGTTGCGGGTTTACCTATGTATTTATCTTTATTTTCAAGGAGTTCTTTGAAATAGTCAAAGTCGCCTGAAAGGCCAGCTTCAAATTCTTCGCCGGTTTTCATTCGGCAAATAACACGACCTGCGATACCAGAACGATTTCCTACACCCTCGGTGATATCAACAATTGGAAACTCCTCGTCTTGCATCATCTTAACCTTAAGAAGCTTATTTGTACGTTTACAAATATAAGGTGTAGTAGATGGTTCAAGACGAACCATGATTCCTTCGTAGCCATCATTAGCATATTGATCGTGCGTAACAGAAATTTGTTCGTGTGAATTAAGTTTACGTGTTGGCACAACTTTACACATTGGAAGTGGTGTATAATCAAACAGACTTAAAAGCCAACTAAGACGTCCATCATAGGGAGTGTCATCATTTAGAAACACGTCGAAAATATGAAATTCAAGTTTTTCTGCAGATTCTTTGAGGTCCTCTTCAGTTGGTTTACTCTTTTTGGCAAGGCTAATAATCTTTTCAAAGTTATCCTTGTATTTGTGATTATAGAGTTCACCATCAAACTTGGCGTTAGGATGCATTTCAAAAACTGGCTTTAAAGCCTCATAAATATGCGGAGCAGATTTAATTGGTTTATTGGCACGAGACCACATACCGTTAATATCCACAATGCAACGCATACCATCAAGCTTTGGTGAAGCAATAACGGGAAATGTCACCTTGTCTTTACGCCTATCGTAGCGATCTGCGAGAGTTGGCTTAAATGCGGACAAAGCGTGAGTCTGCGAAGCAACTTCAAGGGAATCCCTATAATCACCCTGCTCTTGTTTATCCTTAAACATTTTGTTGAATCGATCAAGTGCGACTTCCTCTGCGGATTTTTCATTTGAACGCCCAACGTTTGAAGCCTGCCACTTTTTTGGTTTTGAAGTAACAGACTTTCCTTCGAGCAATCCCGAGATTGTCCACGTAGAATCGCCTTCAACTACTAAAGTCCAAAAACGTTCTTTTCCTTTTGAATCAATTTTATAAAGTGTCTTTTTCACGGTGTTGTTCTCAGCCAAACTTCAACGCCTTTGAGGTGCTTCTTTGGTTTCATTGGTCATTGATTTATCTTGGACGTACGCAATCATCATCTGCGTATTCCCAGTCTTTTCGATATTTGTTTACAACTTCGACGATAGCATCCCATTCACTCCAATCAAGAGTAAGTTTAGCGCCATCATTCATTTCGTCGTCACCAATAATTTCCAAAAAGCTACCAGCGGCTTCATCATTAATGCCAACCTTGATGCAATTGTAAATAGGATTTGGCTTAAGTCCGTAGTCTTTATTTTCAGGTAAAATAGATACTTGAATGGGTAGATTTTTCATATTACCAAGCTGAATAAATTTTTTGTGGGCTATTTTCATTTTCGCGCATTTCCCTTTCTTGTTCTTGGAAAAACGCATACTCCATTTCTTCTTCGCGTTTCATATCTTCGATATAGCCGACCATTTCTTTATGCGTAAGGCCATGCTTTTTTGCGAAAAGAAGTTGAGAAGGAGTTAGCTTTCGAATAAATGTAGTGTTTTCCTTAATCATGGTACTATTCTATCAAATTCTCGCAAAAAGTAAATAAAAAAGTGCTTGCGCAAATACCTTTAGTTGGTAGGGCTGGTGGGATTCGAACCCACACTTTCGAAATTTTAAGTTTCGTGTCTCTACCGGTTGGACTACAGCCCCATTCTTAAATTTGGTAGGCTCGGCGGGATTCGAACCCGCAATCCCTCGTTTATGAGACGAACGCTTTCACCATTAAGCTACAAGCCTTTTAGTCACCCTCGAATGAAATTTTTCACAGAACTTCGAGGACCTTTGGGAATAAAGTATTTTTTGTTTTGTTCCCAAGATTCGCCTGAAAGTATTTCAATTTCGCCTGCTGTTTTGTGACCATAAACCATACGTCCTTTAGGAAGAGGTTGATCGGGTAAAGAAAAGGCACAGGCTTTACAAATCTTAAGTCCAAACTCAAGCCTTTCTTTTTCGATTGGCTTTCCGCAACCGCAGATGCCATCACTCATAATTTTTGCTTTTTATAACCTTTTTTGTCATCAGTGATTTCCATGTATTCTCCCTTGACGTGCTTAGCACAAGCCTTTGCGTCGGCTTCAAGGAGATAAGACTGATGATATTTTCCGCGGCGGTCGTAGACGCGGAAGCGTGCCCAAATGTTGTTTTTCATATATTTAATATCCTACGTTGATGAGGTGTGCGGTTGGGTGTGTAGAAATAAAGTAAGTTAAATGTTCGATTGCCTTTTTACGAGTTGTGGCGCTCGTGGAAGCAATGATAGTACCATCTGCCTTAACAAGGCGCCATGTGTCAAAAGATTCTTTAGCCATAAAATTTAAATTCCGAATACGTTATTCCACTCTTCAGTGGTGATGCCTGTTTTAATAAATTCGCGATCGTCTGCTGAAAGATGCGGCATTGCGTCTTGAATTAGTTGACCATCTTCCCAAGCTTTAAGTTGGGCTTCAGTGACGTCGATTTCACAAGTGTGAACCTTACCAGTAAATGGAGAAGTACGAGTGATTTTCATTAGATTTCAAAGGAGTTATAACGAGTGTTCTTAAAGGTGATGGTCATGCCGCGCTTGAGGCGACGTTGACCAAGTGACCAATTTGCTTTGCGAGGTGCTTTAAAGTGGGCACTGGCGGAAAAATCAACAGACTTGATTTTTTTAACTGATTTAGTATTTCCCTTAATCATGTTACTATTCTAACTAGTTTTCGTAAAAAGTAAATAAAAAAGTGCTACGAGATGCATTTTGTGTGTAAGTGGTTGGTTTTAAATGGTGGAGGTGGCGGGAATTGAACCCGCATCCATTATCGAAATAATGTCGAAACCAAAGACACCCCCTTAAACTTTACATTGGCAAACCTTCTCGACGAACTCCTTAGCCCACCACAGCGACACAAGATTTTCTTCTCCGGTGAACTCGGCCGTGGAATCTGCGGTCAAGATTTCGTCACGGAGGAGTATGCTATTTTCGCGAACTGCTTTGATCGCGGCGATTTTAGGTGAGCGGTGAGGATCACCCTTCGCTTCTACGTACGTATCGATGGCGATCTGAGCCAAAGATAACAATCCTTTGCGATCTTCACGGGGTGAGTCTGCCATTGCTTGAGCCAGAACAAACTTCCGGAAAGTCGGAGACTCTTTAAGAAGCGTATCGGCTAGTTCTATTGCTTGAGCCTGAACAAACTTCCGGAAAGTCGGAGACTCTTTAAGAAGCGTATCGGCTAGTTCTTTGCTAATCTGCATAATGTTATTATATTGAAGTTCCTAAAGATATTCTCTCATGCGCCAGATGATAGATTTGAGTTCTTCGGTTTTACATTCGGCGTGAGCAATCCACATTGGATTATCGCTTTCATGGATTTCCATTGCTTTTATTTCTTTTTCTAAGCATTCGATAACAAGCTCCCGCTCGTCATGAGTAATGCAAAAATCATCTTCAGTCATACTCTTATTATATTGGAGTTTCTAATTAGCGATTCTTGAGGCGAATCATAACGTCTTTGTTACGCTCAAGTTCTTGCCGGAAAAGCTCATCGCAGAATTCTCTCCACTCTTCTTCGCTGACCTTTCCTTCACGGAGATCAAACCACATCAAGTCGTATTCTTCGTAAGTAATCTTATCCATACTCTTATTATATTAGTGAGGTTCAATGCTTAAGAGAAAGCTACCCATAGGACCACAATCCTTAGTGACTGTCTTAACTAAGTCATTATCTCCCAGATTTTTTGTGGCCTTTTCCATCCAATCTGGCCAGACCACTTGTCTTTCTTTCACTTTCTTAAGTGGTTCTATATTGGTCCATGTTTCTTTCATTTTTATACTTTCCTTAACTTGTTGAATATATTCTAACAAAATATCACGAAAAGTACATAAAAAAGTGCTTGCGTAAGTACCTTAAAACCAATCAGTTACACATTGGACTACATTTTGTATGTAAGTGGTTGGTAATCAGTTATTTATACATTTTTACGGTATTTGAAGTAAATATAAACCATAAAAATGCTTGAAAAACCACTTAAAGCATAATTGCCTAAAAGCCAAAAATCATTGCCGAATCTCAAATAAACGTATCCTGCTGCAGATAGATAACCTACGATTGAAAGAACAAACAAGAGAATGCTAACGTCATTCACTCTTTTTGTTTTGATAGACTTAATAATTTGTGGCCAATAACACGTAATAAAGCATAAGTTGTAAGTTATGCCTAGTGCTATTTCAGAGATATTGCTCATAAAGTTCTTTCCAATTGTCTACTCTTCTTACATAAGAATTGCCATTGTCAATGGCTTCTAAATCAAAGGCGTGATTATATGGTCTATTCATCAAGAACGCGTTTAAACCAAGATTAGATCCGACAATCGCGTTTTCAGGCTTATCTTCAATCCAAGGCAAGCCAGAATCTTGGTACCTTTTTAATGCCTCGGTTTTATCTTCACCACAACCAATGCAATGAATTCTTTCAAATACTGTAGGTCCAAATACTCGCTTAAGATTTTCTTCTCTTAAGCGAACAGCATAGGGTTCTAAACCGAGTGATGTAATACAATGAAAAACATAACCACGTTCTTCGTGTAATAGCTTTACGTATTTGATTGCATCACCAATGGGAGGAAGAAATCCAATGGCCGCAGATTCATTAAAATGTTCTACTAATATTTTTGCCTTTTCAGCTTTAAGATCATATTGTTCTGCAACACAATATGAGGTTGCCTGTTTTTTGTATCCTTTTTGTTTCATCCACCATTCAAAGGAATGGACCCATGACAAAAGGACGCCATCAACATCAGTGAGAATTATCATAGTAATACTTAATTTCGTCTTTCAAACGTTGTTCCCATGCTTTACGTTTTTGAATAAAAATAGCAGGCTTTGGATTTTCATCGGCAACCATTATAGTTACTAAGTTATCGATCCGAATTCCGGTGTGTTCTTCAAACATGATAGCATAAGCACATTCTTGCATAAAGTAGTTTTCGATTTCATCTTCAGTTTTAATTCTACCCGATGTTTTGAAATCAACAATTGCGATTT
>Ga0208667_1000635_pt1 | contig 14528 bp, 18 predicted proteins | sample 11BtaG_FD_184085 | JGI IMG/M metagenome (GOLD analysis project Ga0208667, IMG submission 184085) | Marine viral communities from the Subarctic Pacific Ocean - 11B_ETSP_OMZ_AT15265_CsCl metaG (SPAdes) (version 2) | ecosystem: Environmental > Aquatic > Marine > Oceanic | place: Pacific Ocean... | reverse complement strand
AACTACTCAGCACCTCCGACAGGTTCAATATCTCAGGTATCTGAGGTAAGTTGGCGACTAATGCATCCCTAAACCCCTCAGCCTTTTTCTTAATTTCTAAAAGGCCTGTTGAGTCTATGGCACCAGCGATTGTGTTCTTTACATCGGCCAGTGCTTCTTCGATTGCTTTGGTGTTAATATCGAACTTGCACTTTGTTACATCGAGACTTCCGAGTACAAACGCTGCCGCACCGACTGTGAATTGATCGAACTCTTCGACTACATCGGTATCTTTATACTGTGTCGCTGTATTCGATGTTGGTGTTTGAATTGTAAATGGTATCCGAGGGAGTTGTCTGTTTGTCGTATAGACTAAAGGATAACTTGCATCACCTGATTCGAATAACCACTTATAACTTGTAGTATAAGGTCGCGCCCAGTCTGCTTCACTCCCATATAGAGTAACGAATTGATTATAGTCAAACACCGGTGCATGTAAATACTGAAATGCATTGGTTGTATAATACGTTCCGTCTGCTTGCTTTAAGTAATTAACTCCACCCCAGCCATAAAGACGTTCTGGATCTGAGCCGGAACTTGTACGTGATACTCTAGCACTTGATACTGATCCATCTGTAAAGGAAAGGAGTACCTTCTCGTATGTGGAGTAACTTGTCTGAAAGTAACCACCATAGGTTCGATCATTTGTCGCGCCACTCTGATATCCGAGATGTTCTTTATTCTCGACATCCAATACGAAACTCTTCTCCGATACTGTCTCCTCGGTATTATATCCTGTTAATACACGATCGACTGACGGAGAAGTTGAAGTAATATAAGGATACGCTACGCTATCTCCGAGACGTGTAGGATCATTCGGATCAGGTACGATATCAATCAGAGTATAAGTAACAATCCGAGCTCCGCCGTGATGTATGAGTCTCTGAAAACAATAAACAAAGTTACCAATACGTACTACAGAAGGATAGTTATTCCACTGAGTCCAAGCAGATTCAATCGTCGATATCGAAGACGAATCCGACCATGTACTCGTATAAGAGTTAGTGCCTCTTGCAATGACTTCTGCTGAGCCCTGTGATGACGGTGTTCCTACCATGTGTTAGTATTTATATCATGCTCCGACGCCTGTTCCGCCAATAGGATCAGATACATCGACTCCTCCGCCAGCATCGTTACCATTATTCTGTGTATGTAAGTGTGTAATAAGCGAAACGTTACCTCCGCCTGCTAATACATCACCGGAAGCTTTGAATACAGGTGAAGTACAGTGTATCGTGCCTTCTGACTGGATGTGTATAGGTTCAGAACAGTTCATCTTCATGCTATTCGTAGACGTGATAGTGTGTCTTTGCATGCATATGTCAGTACGATCGCCGATGATTGTCGTGTCGAAACTACTAGCACATGTAAAGTTTACATCGTCTTGTACTGTATCTCGGCGTGTTCCTGTGACTGTGATGATCTGATTACGGCCGATGTTCGTGCCATGATCTTCTCCGATCTCTGCTAAAGAAGAAAGGTGTACTTTCGATAAGCGATTGCCGTGCACTGTCTCGGTATAGTCTCCGACCACCTCAAGATGATAGTTACCGTTTACGAGTGTCTTTACGTCTCCATCAACAGTTAAATTGCAATTTCCAACTATATAGACAAAGTTATCTCCTGCGACAAGTTTATAGCTATCTCCTCTTATACTACATTGTTCTGATCCATCTGCTTGAAACTCATGAAAGGTACCTGAGGCATGTGTATGGGCTATTCTTTCGTATCCGGGTGTATCATCATACTCGATTGTATGGCCTGATTCGGTTTGAGTGGTTTGTACATATTCATATAAGGGATTATATGTATCTTCGAGAGGTTTAGACGACCATGTTTCCGATGTGGGTTTCTCTTCGTCGGTAAGAGTAGATAAATACGATCGACTTGCTACTGGTACATCTTGAATGACAGCGTTTTGTCGGGATGAGATTGCGTTTATGTCTGTCGGGCCGTCGGCTCCTGTGTATCGAATTTGACTCATGATGACTGTGATGATGATTGAATACAACCCAGAACGAGTGTATCAGATTGATTTACATAAAGACCGAGGACGGTACTGCCTCTTTTCAGGCCGATGCTTGCCGATATTCCGGGTAGTCCTGCTGTCGTGGTCGGTAACATAACAGTCGACCAAGGAAGTTCTTGCAGGTCTTCTTCGGTGAATTCGTCGTGTTCGCCGAATATCTGAACACGTACTCTTGAAAGTTCTCGACTATCGTCGACTTCGATCACTGTACCAATAAAGAAATATGGATTCTGTATCATGAATTTGTTTTTGCGATGACGTCGGTTGTGTGCTTTCCTTCTTGGAATGTATGGACCGCCTGAAAAATAAGATAATCACCCGATAGTTTTTCGTCGAAGATGTCTCGTGTCGGATTGACCGATGGATCAAGTGTCTTAGGAAACTGTAATCGAACGGTTCTGCCGGGATTAAGAAGCATGTCACCCATAACACTAAACTGATGGGAATAGGTATCATATGCTACAATCTGTGCCTTCAGTCTTTCTTCGTGCTTTGCTTTGAGAACAGAAAGAGGAGGTAATGTTTCGGGATTATCGTTTGAATCGGGCTGAGTAAATTTGTATGATACGTTTGGATTATAATAACCAAAGGACGATCCGATAATTGGAGTAGGAGAAGTATTAATGCGACGACGAGACTTGGCTTTTGTATTTAAATTCATCTCATAAAGAGTCGTTGGCCCATATCCTTTTTTCGCTTGCTCGATTGGAGAAGTACCAATGTTCGAGGAAAGCTTTACGATTTGTGATGATCTTTCAACGTATTCGAGGTCAGTATTTGGATCCGATTTGAGTTGATCTGTATATGTAAAGGTTCGATATACAGGATTCTCCTCACGATCGTTCATCCAACTCAAAGGCGCGAGATAAATGTGATTCGATAAAGTTTGATAAAGAAAGTAAGGTGTTTCCTTTTCGTCATAAGAGACAGAAAGAAGTTCAAGCGCTGCCTGAAGAGGATTTCTCATACCAAATACAGTGTGTGCACGAGAACTACATGTGTCAACTAAATCGGGTTTTTGAACAAGATCTGTGCCGATACCATTGCAAAGTTTGTGAATAAAGCTGGTCGTTATTCCATTACACACGAGATTTGATTTGACTAAAGGTGCATTATACGCATGAGCTGACATACCAATCAGTGTATAAGCATGCACTTGAGAGTCTCCTCGGGCATAATCATTTATTTTTGTCACATGCATTTGATATTCATGTGTGACAGGATCGAGATCAAAGACCTTTGTTTGGAATTGAAGTGAAATAATTTCGTCACCCTTTAAGTTAAACTCTTCAAGGAAATTGTAGTCATCCCTTATACCAAGCTCAAAGACAAGAGTTGGATTAAAAAGACTCTCATGTATACGTACATATCCGACAAGTCGACGAATATCGACTACGTCCCCTCCTTCATCAGCATCACGGCGATATATCTCGCACCTTTTCAGTTGATAGGCAGAGTCCTTTAAAGAACTACCGCCTTCACCGACATGCGACCTTGTGAATTCATTACTCATTTAGTAGTCTTTTATAATCTTGTGCAAACGAATCAATGTATGGAGCTGCAACGACTTTAATTGTTCTTCGATCGTCGTTTTCTTCTATGATTTCATCCTCATACGAAACATAGGATGTTGATTCGGGCCCTGACATATATTCGGTATTGCTGTTTAAATAATATGCAGGTGCATTCTTACCGTCTTGCCAAAACTGTGAATTAGTAATTTCGTATCTGCCATTTGCGAATGTTGTTAAAGACATATTACGATATTCGGTTGCTCGACTAGGTTGTAATGCCGTAGCAGTTTCAAGAGTTTCTTGAATAAACGCGGTTTTAAGGCCAACCGGTGTAGTCGAATCTTCAAAGAATTGAATGCTATAGTTTTCTTTTTGTGACGAAGAGGTATTAAACATTGCAGTCTTTGATTCGGCAGAATATTTTGTATCAAGAGTTCCACCATCGCCGACCTGATCATTATAAGGATCATAATCAGAAGACCATGTCAAGGTGGAATTGTCGATCCAAATCTGCGAAAGGTTTGGTTCAAAGTCAACTATTTTAGCGTTTGCAAAGACTTTGACCGAAACTGAAGCATCTGTTTGTAAGGTGTCAATAAGCAAGCAAAGACGTAAGTATGGTAAGTACTTTTCGTTTGTGATTGGTATGCCTAAAGGAGTTGTTTTGTCACCTTCACTTGGTGCATCTTCGAAAATTGGAAATCGAAATGCCGAAAGGTTTTTAAACTGATTGGTTATATGCTGGCTTAATTCAAAATCGCTTTTCGGCCATGCTGACAAGCCAGACTTTAGGTCATCATTTGCAATAAAAAATGTCCAGTAATAATCAGGTGTGCCATATAGTCTTTGTGATAAGTTATCAGGCCTTTCGCCATCAATGATATCCACGTTTTGATACGCATAAAGATCATCAGCAAACTTTTCGACCACATCAACATAACGAAAATAGTCTGTGATCTGGGATTGTATAGCATCATTCTCAATGCTGTATGATGTTTTTGGAAATTGTTTAAAAAACATAACGATTAATTAGAATTTGTCATTCCCTCTATTAGACCTTCCACGGTATAGAGTTCCCCATCACCTGGAGGTTGAAAATTGCGCAGTATTGGTGAACCGCTATTATCAAAACGTACTGTGCTTTCTGATTCTGAAGTTTCAGCGGGTGCACCAGCCTGTTCACCGCTTATCTTATTATAAATGTTTCGTGTTGCCGTCTTTAAGCTTTGTTTAGTTGATTCTAAAGAAGCTAAATCAGGGTTAGTACGCTCACTGTTATTATTAAGGTTAGCCAATTCATTGCGAGTAAGCACCTTGGTTTCTTGGAAAGAAAGCGAAACATCGACCTCGTATGGTGACATGTCCTTACGGAAAGTTGCACCGGTTGAATTAATTTGTGTATTACAGCTTGTCAAGTACGACGTATAAATTTTAGGAATATGCGTAAGCTCACTGCCATTTGGATTCATGAATTGTATTGTCCATTGATTAGGATACTTTAGCATGACCTTTTGTCCTCCAAGTTCTTGAGCATAAACCTGTTCTTGGAAATACTTTTGAATTTGACGAATTGATTCGACTTCCTGTCTATTTGAACCAATAAGCTTAAATGAAAATTCAAATGATCTTAATGTATTTCCAGTAAAAGCGGTGTTTGTTCGAGGATTAACAACTCTTCTGCTTGTAAACTCCAGTCCTTGTGCAATTTCATCAGCACCAAGTTTACGTGCAGCGAGAATGCCTGCACCAATGGCACCGCCTGATAATGCCTGATCCCTTGCACTTCCTGCTGCGCCACCTAATGCACCACCAATCGAACCTAAAGCACCATCACCCGATTGAAATCCTTCGATTCCAGCCTTTGTAATATCTGCAAGGGCTGCGATCTTGCCCATATCAATCGTCGTATATTCGGCGCCATCACTAAACGAAATGCCGGGAGGACATGGTAAAGAAATATGCCTTAATATTTCGTTTGGATCATTTGAATGACAACCAAATCGAATATATGGTCTATTATAGATTTCTAAATCTGATGGAAAGAAAAGATTAGGCCCGCCATCCGATAAAGATGTTCGATTGCCACTTACGGCTTGGACCACTGTTTCAGCGAGCTCTCCTTTAATTGCGTTTCCTACATCTGCAAATGACATATAAATAAGCTTAGTTAAGTCTATTTATAACGTTTACTGTGGCATATTCTGGTAGATATAATGTAAAGAACAAGCGTAAATACGAAGGTGATCACGCAAAGGTAAAGTATCGATCTCTTTGGGAGCGCCAAGCGTTCAAGTGGTTGGATAACCATAAAGATGTCATAGGTTGGAATTCAGAAGAGGTTGTTGTTCCATATCGTTGTAAAACTGACGGTAAGGTACATCGCTATTTTGTTGATCTGTTTATTCGTATGAAGGACGGCAGAACGTATCTTATCGAGATTAAACCAGATAAACAAACTCGTCCACCAAAGAAACGTTCTCGTAAAACAAAGAAGTATTTGACAGAGGTTATGACATATGCTAAAAACCAGTCAAAATGGGAAGCAGCACAGGCTTATGCAAATAAGCGAGGATTAATATTTCAGGTTTGGACTGAAAATACTCTTAGGGATTTAGGAATTAAAATCCTGTAAAACGTATAAATAGATATATGAAAAAGCTCATCGAATCAGTCTTAAACGTTCTTCTCCGTGAAGACTATGAAGATAAACTTGCTCGGGATGTTCAGTCGCTTAAACGTATTGGATGGACACTGGATAAAATTTCTAAACATCTTGTCATCTCGAAAGATTACGGTGATGTTAAAATTACTTCAGACAAAATTAAGGATATTTTCAAAGGACCAAAGAAGGTCATAAAGAAAAAAATTAAACCACTTAAGCCGACGCCATGGCCAAAGGATCCAAAAGGTAGTAAGACAAAAGATCCAGTCTATGCAGAAAATTGGTTTGCTCAAGCTGTTCGTGCTGAAATGGATTCGGGCGGATCTCCGGATTGGTCTCCAAGTGAAGTCGTTCAGGTAATGACTACTGCAGGATTCGAGGATGAGGTTATTCGTCGTCTATTGAAGAATATGGACATGCCTCACCCTGATGATCGTGTAAAAAGGAAAGGTCCGCGTAAAATTGCAAATGGCCGGAGGCGCATAAAATAAGTCTAATGGCAACCTTTTTAAATAAACTTGAAGATCGAGCAAACCTTTCCGGTATTGAAAGAAATACGATGGAATCGCTGAAGTGGTTTCAGAAAGAGGTTAAGAATATGCAGACTCCTTCTCGAGCAAAGCTTTTAAAGGATAAGAATCTTACGCCAAAGAATAGGCCTTTAGTTGGCCGTATGTTCTTCTATCAATACGATCCTAAGCATAAGAAAACATTGCCGTATTACGATAGGTTTCCTCTTATCTTCATGGTTGATAAAGCAAAGGACGGTTTCTATGGTTTAAACCTTCACTATCTTCCACATAAGTGGAGAGCAATTTTCTTTGATAGACTAACTGAATATACTAACAATAAGAAATATAATCAAACGACTCGTTTAAGACTATCATATGATTTACTTAAGGGCAGTTCGAGATTAAGGCTTTTTGGTCCATGTTTCAAACACTATTTGAAGGACCACGTTAAATCACGAATTGTTGAAGTCCCAGCCAATCATTGGGAAAGTGTTTTGTTTTTACCAACAGAACAATTCGTAAAGGCTAAAGCCACATCGATTTGGAATGATTCACGCAAAAGTTTCTAAAAAATATGTCACTCATTAACGATATTAAAAACACGATCAATCCCGTAACTATTGATCAATTTAAATCAACGATTGGAAAAAGAGGAGGGCCATCTGCTGCTAATCGTTATTCGGTTACTATAACACCTCCTTCTCAAACGCTATTGAATCTTGATCTCAATAGTATTGCATCATCCGCGTTAAGTGGCAACTTTAGTCTTGGCGGTTTGGTTAACGATCCACGAGACATTAATATTCTTTGCGAATCATGTTCTCTGCCAGGAAGAGCAATTCAAACCGGTGATTACGATGCCCATAACCGTGCAACTCGTAAGTATCCTTCAGGAATTATCGAAGAAGATGTTGAGTTTACCTTTTTACTTACAAACGATTATTACGCTAAAAAGTTTTTTGATCGATGGATGAGAAGTGTTATCGATCCTGTGACAGAGCTTATTAGTTATCGAGATGAATACGCCACTGATGTTTATATTCAACAACTCGATAAAAAGAATACGCCAACATACGGCATAAAGCTTTTAAATGCATATCCAACTAGTATATCGAGTATTGAATTAAGTAATGAATCAACTGATGCTACTCAATCGGTAACAGTAAGTATGACTTATGAAAGATTTGAAGTCGAAGGTTCTATCAAATCGATTATAAACAGTACAAGGGATAAACTTTCTATACTTCGAAGACTTCTCTAATAATATCATTGGCCTTGATAGTCTAGATTGAAACGCTAAGATGCGTAGTATTCCTTTGTATTTAGAATATTATACCAAAGATTATATAATCTGTAAAGGAAAAAACGTTTATAAATAATTATAGTAATTAAAAATATCATGTTACCCACAATTGAAACACCAAAATATCAGCTCACGGTACCTTCAACCGGCGATATTGTTGAATATAGACCATTCCTCGTAAAAGAAGAAAAGGTTTTAATGATTGCTCAAGAAGCAAATACACAAACCGCAATGGTTGCAGCGATGAAGGACGTGATTAAGTCATGTACACTTAATAAGGTCGATCTTTATGAACTTACGATGTACGATTTGGAATATATTCTTCTTCAAATTAGAAGTAAGAGTGTTGGCGAATCTGTCGAAGTCGGAATTCAGTGCGACCACTGTGAGGAAGTCGTTCCCGTCACTATTGACCTTTCGAAAGTTAATGTTGTAGAAGGTAAAAAAATCGAAAATAAAATTCAACTTAGCGCCGAAATCGGCATTACGCTTAAAGCGCCATCACTCAAGGATGTTGAAAAATCTACAAAGGGAAGTAATAAGAGTGCCATTAACGAAGCAATGGTTTCCGTTATTGAAAGTGTTTATGATTCAAATAATGTGTATCCATTAAATCAGGCCTCGCCTAAAGAAATTGATTCGTTTATTGATTCATTAAATAGTCAACAGGTCCTTGAAATCCAATCATGGGTTGACAATCTTCCTCAGCTTAAACACGACGTCGAATTTAAATGTAAGAATGGTCATACTACTAAGAAAACATTAAGTGGTCTAGCAGATTTTTTCGGCTAGCCCTTTCTCATAATAGTTTAGAAAATTATTATCATATTCAGTTTTCATTAGTACAACACCACAACTATAGTTTAACAGAACTTGAAAATATGATTCCTTGGGAACGGGAAATTTATTTAACACTATTAGAAGACTTTATTAAAGAAGAGAAACAAAGGGCAGAACAACAAAATGGCTAATCAAGAATACATTACAAGAACAGATCTCGAAACTATTATTCAAAGAGTTAGAATCGAAAATCAGGAGCAAGAAGTTAAAATTGCTAATGCTTCCGAAATCACTCGCCCTCTTATTGAAGAAGAAAAAAAGAAATCTCTTAAAGAAATCGAAGACAAACTTGAAGAGCGTTCTGTCTTTCAAAGTATTGGCGATGGTATTGGCTCACTTAATAAGTCTATACTTAATGGCTTTTCTGGTTTGGCAGATAGTTTAAAAGAAAAAGGAAAATCTGCACTCAGTGTTCTTGGTAATTTGGCTGGAATTATAGCAGGATTGATAATTACTCCTCTTATTGCGTTAGGAGGATTTTTTGGTCAACTAGCCACAGAAGTTGCTTTCCTAAATAAAATCACAAAAGGCAAATTAGGTCTAAATGCCCTGAGTGGCTTTCTTAGTAAAATTGCCAATGTATTCAATTCGATTACTAAAATATCAAAGGGGAAGGGATTCCTGCGTATTGTAAAGTTTGCAGGTAGCATCGGTAGGATTCTTGGAAAAGTATTTTTGCCAATTACGATTCTTTTTGCAATCTTTGACTTCGTCAAAGGATTTATGAAGGGCTATAAAGAGGATGGCATCATTGGTGGTATTACCGAAGGTATAATTGCAGTGTTTGATGGACTCGTCGGCGGATTACTTCGTCTATTAGCATGGATACCTCAAAAGATATTTGAACTTCTTGGTCTAGACAAACTTGCTGCAGCGGTAATGCCAGCGCTTGAAGGTACTTTAGATGCAGTTAAAAACGCATTTAGAGGTCTTGTTGATGTTGTTGTTGGCATATTCACCCTTGACGGCGAAAAAATTAAGAATGGGTTCGGCCAATATTTAGATGCAATGATATCAAGTATGACTATGCCCTTTAAGTTACTCAACGCATTTGTTCAAGATATTTTTGGCATTGAAGATCCATTCGCAATGATAAAGGACTCAATTGCAAGTGTGTGGAGAATGATTACGCAATCATTCGAAAGGTTGAAGGAAGCTGTTCCTAAGTTTCTTGCAGAATCCATTTCAAAAATCCCAGGCGGTAAGCAAATTTTAAAAAGTCTTAATCTTTTTAAAGATCAGCCATCCCGCGTAGTAAAACGCGCGCCCCGTCAGCTGGGAACAAACTATATGTCTTTAGGAGGAATGGCACCTCCGCAAAGGTCTCAACCAATAAGCGCGAATACACAAACAAACAACAATGTTTCGAATAATGTTTCTTATAACATTCAAGGGAATACTAACCTTGCCAGTGATGCACTCAATTTTGCGACTGGATCATCCACAGGGTTTTACGCGCCTCGCTAATATCTTATGTCACGAAAAAAATTCGTAGAAAATGAAAACGCGTTTTCACTAACGCCAGATTTTGAAAAGTCGATTTCTTTTAATAAAAGAAATTTTAAGCTTACACCCAAGCAGCGTCTATTTTTAGACATGGTATTGGATGAGCAAACTAAAATCATATTTGTTTCAGGTCCCGCTGGTAGTTCAAAAACATACATCAGTATGTATGGTCTTTTACAATTGATGCAAAAGGATTTTAGTCGGGATTTAATTTATGTAAGAAGTATTGCTGAAAGCGCCGATAAAGGATTAGGAAGTCTGCCCGGTGATATCGCAGAAAAGTTTGACCCCTTTCTCGGCCCGTTATTTGATAAGTTACAGGAAATCCTAAGCCCCGGCGATGCTGTTTACTTACGCAATAAAGAAAAGATATCGGGTGTTCCAATTAACTTCTTGCGTGGAGCAAGTTGGAACAATAAACTTATATTTGCAGATGAGGCCCAAAACTTTACGTTAAGCGAGCTTACCACACTTATGACTCGTATTGGTGAAGGAACAAAAATCATTATTGGTGGTGACTTCTTTCAAAGCGATATTGGAATAAGTAAGTCGGGCTTTAAAACGCTTTTCAATAAGTTTAATGATGATGCCGCAAAGAAAGCCGGCATTTCATGTTTTAGCTTTACCGAAGCTGATATTGTTCGTAGCAAAATTCTAAAGTTTATCATCAAAAGGCTGGAAGAGCCAGACGCAAAAAAGGGAGTAGCCAATTAAGGCTACTCCCCTTGGATTTTATTTGTGTATCATGAATTCGCGAGTTTCGCGAAATAACTGAGTGAGTCATCTTCATCCGCTGGTGCACCACTCGTTCCTTCATCCTCTGAAATAGGGAAGTTCTGTTCAACCTTTTCTTCGGTATAAGACTTAGTGGTATTCAATTCCACTTGTTGTTCAGTAGTCAAACCGCTTGCCACTTCAGCTTCGCCAATCACTTCAAAGAGCTTACGCTTTAGATCAGCATAAGACTTATAGTTTTCGGGATCAGTGAATTCAGACAACTTGTGAAGTTGATTATAGACTTCTTCAAGGCGACTTTCATCACCATCGAAGAGACCGCCTACGTTATCAAACTCGGACTTATCGTAATTACGATATCCTTCAACTTGACGAATCTTCAGCTTGAAGTTTGCGCCTTCCCAAAAATCAAATGGATTGACAGGCTTTTCATCCTCGAATTGAGGTTGCATTTTGTCCATGATTTTATCCATGATTTTTTTACCATACTCATAAAGGAATACCTTACCTTCATTTTCAGGATTAGCCGAATCAGAAACAACAAGAATGTTGGAAACGTGATGAAGTCGACGTTTACGAGAACGTGCGATTTCCTTATCTTCTTCACGTCCAGTATTCCAGAGTTGCGAATTCAATTCTGAAACTGGATCTTCCTTACCGATTGAAGTCAAAGACTTTTCAATGTACCAACGACCAGTTGATCCCTTGAATCCATGATCCCAATAACGTACCCAAGGAAGATCATCACCTTCGGCACCAGGAAGAAAACGAATTACAGCGTAGCCGTTACCAGCTTTATCGACAGTGGGTTTCCAGAATCGATCATCGCCATAATCTTTCTTTTCTGTTGTTGCTTTAGCAGCTTGAGTCAACTTAGCAATTGCTGACTCACGATTTTGTTTTAGTTTTTCAAAACTCATAGTATTACAATGTTTGGTTTTTAGTTTAACAATATTTAGTTTGTGTCTTAAGTATTATAACAAAAATATTTACTTTTGTACATACTTAAATTCTATTTATACTAACTTTTAAATATTGAAAGTATAGTATTTTTCGCCTTAGACAATGGAAGTTGTTTTCTTTGCATAATGATTCCGTATTTAAGAAGCATATTAATAAGATCACTATGAACACCCAGCGGATCACTCAGGTCACTTCTAAGAGGCCTTAAGAAGTTAACCAATAGATCCACCAATATGACCGATTCGAAGTGAATCTCGTCAGCCCTAAGTGATTCAAGTAGTATATTATTGCTATTATCGTCAGACGTTGTGCAAATCTTTTCGAAGCTATGGCCCTGATTGGCCATAGCTTTCATGTCTTGAGTAAACGTATATGAAAGCTTATCGTGTCTAGCGATATAGTTTCGGTATATGTCATCAGACATATTACCAATCCAGACGTTTAAATCGCAAATAAAATTTGCGGTATAGTAGTCAATGAGTTGGGACTGGTCGTATCGGCGAGAAAGCTTTTCAAAAAAATATCGATCTTTCCTATTCTCAAATGTAGACTGACGTATGGAAGTCTTAAAGTTGTATTTTACTGCGTTATAATCAGTTTGCGTAAAATGTAACTTCAGGGATTGGTAGATCTGAAATGCGTTATAGCCATTCATTATCCTTGGCCTCGATATTTCTTTTTATAGTTTTTAGATTGTTTATGATTAGAAGATTTTGTTTTGGCGTGAATTCCTTTACGGCGAATTTTTGGTTTTTCTTCCTTTTCTTTATTCTTATTTTTCATATTAATATAGTTCTGCAGTATCAGATTTAATAATGTTGCGATCAACGGCCTCGACTTCAAGCTTATTTTTAAGAGGACCTTTTACGATCTTTGCGATATCTTCTGGATCGATTTCTCTATTTTCGCAGATTTCAATGAGTGCTTCAGTATAAGTTAGTCCATCACCGTGGACAAGCCTTTCGACTTGAACTCTTAATTGTTCACGTGTGATTGCTGGTATGATTGAGATCTTTTTCTTCATAGTGTTCTTAGAATAAGTGTGTCTTTATTGATTCGTCCTTTTGCGATGGTTCTTTTTGTTTTAAGATTATCGAGCGCCTTGGCGATTTGTCTTTCTGTTTTTGCCACGATAATTGGTAAAACATCCTTAGGCTTTCGTAAAGTAAGAGCAAATGAGTTTTCAGCATCAAAGTCTTTAATTGTGCTACCCGAGCACGCGAACCCATCACGAGTTCGTGCTTTAAGTACTGTAAGCCTACGATATTTCGTATTGAAGATATACAGCATATTGGCACCAATTAATCGTGTAGGATCAGCCGATTGAACACCGTATTCCTTTGATTCGTTAAGGTAATTCAAGCGTTCAATTTGCTTGCTTGCTGATTTAGTCCTTTTGGCTCTTGGCTTGCGTGCTGACGCCTTACTTGCTTTATACAAGATAATGTCATTAAGTAAATCGTCTAAAAGCGAAATACGTTTGCGCAATGCGGGCTTACTTAAATATGAATATCCTTCCACGAGATCAGGACATGTTTTTTCAAATGCCGCGACATATTCAGATTTCTTTCCTTCGATCCATTCCTTTATTTGCCCAAGATTTGCGACTGGAATATTTTCACCACGAAGAATAGAAGTGAGGTTGATTTTTCTAACGTTTGCCTTTTCGTTATATGTCCATTGATCTAGCATAAGTTCAAGTTCGGTAAGAACATTTTCTCTCACCTTTTGTTGCATAATTGCATGAACATTAACCTTTGGCTTTTTTGTTGATTCCTTTTTATTAGAAGATTCAGATTTATTTGTATGAGCATCAGAAATAAAGACATTAATGCCTTTCTTGATTTCGCTTTTCAGATCGCGAGTATCATACTTTTTATAAGAATCTTCCATTCCCATATTAAACATTCGGCAAAGCTTGCCAACCGTTGAAACATTGGCAGTCGATTTCGGAATAAATTTAATCATATCGACTTTAGCTTTTGGCCAACCATTGTTTTTCATATATTCAGCAATGATTGGAATAAAGTCGTCTCGATCAAGATAGTAGTTAAGAAAGCCCAACGATCGATTAAATCTTTTGAAGTAGTCGTCCTTGTCTTTAACGTTTTTCCACGTCACTTCTTCGCCAGTCCATTTATAATCAGGACTAGCGATCAATCCAGTTTTAAGAAACTTTCTTGTCTTAATTTTCATAAATGTATTTTAACAAATAAATTGGCAATTGTAAATCTTTTTATTTGTTTTCGTTGTTTGAACAGCATGGATCAGCGGACGCTATGCGCTCTTGTCCTGTTGGGTTCGCGTAACAATCGGGGAGCCTTTTCCCGTTGCGAATAATCCATGCGGGCGCTGCCGCTTTGACTATGGAGCGAGCCTCTTTCATGTTCGGGGCGATGGCCCTGATGGGGCCAATGTGTCCTCC
>Ga0208667_1000634_pt1 | contig 14538 bp, 31 predicted proteins | sample 11BtaG_FD_184085 | JGI IMG/M metagenome (GOLD analysis project Ga0208667, IMG submission 184085) | Marine viral communities from the Subarctic Pacific Ocean - 11B_ETSP_OMZ_AT15265_CsCl metaG (SPAdes) (version 2) | ecosystem: Environmental > Aquatic > Marine > Oceanic | place: Pacific Ocean... | reverse complement strand
GGGTGCAGAACCTGGACAAGAAGATGACGAAGTAAGCAGTATCTATAGAAATGTTACTATAAGATTATATGATGGAGGCAAAATACATCAACCTCGACAGTTTAAAAAAGCACATCCTCCACGTATGCCTTACCACTGGTTAGATTGCATAGTAACTCCAGAAGAACATAATCCTGCACAACAAAAAGCGTGGGAAAACTATCAACTTATAACGGACTTAGTATAATGAATATACAACACGAGTCACTATTTGACACCGCAAAGGTAGAAGAACTCTACACACAAAAAGACGGCGTAGACGTTACATACGTTTGTACTACAGACCTAAGTGCTAGTGACGTGCCTATGGATATTTTCTATAGAGCAACACCTCATCCTGAATTTGGTAATCGCTACTTTGGTCTATATCGAGATAGAGTACGTGACAATTTAATGATTACCAATGCTGATATTATAGAGTCTTTCGAGTTCGGTATGATAGAAGTTGACGGTAAATACTATTACAGTCAGTCACACCACGACTACAAAGTTGTAGAGGGCAAAATGATTGACGGTGGAAGAGCGTATATTAAAAGTAGCGGTGGTGCTATATGTATGCGTGTCAAAAACGGCAAGTTCTATGCCGTAGACGTAAAAGATTTACTAGACGTACACGAATATACAAACAAGGAGAAAGAATATGAGTAAGAGAATTACCTTTGAAGAATCCTTAGGCGACAACGACTGGGGGCTTATTATAGATAAAAACGGAGAACTAAAAGGATTGTTTATTCCGGATGGTGCATCTGAAGACGATGTGCCTGACAGCATTATTAATTTATGTTGCAATCAGTTTGGAATAGATCCTCAAGAGTTCTATAATGAAGATGAAAGACCAACGGTTTTACACTAATGACACCTGTTGAGATCTTTGAATACAAAATGCGCTGGATGAAGGAAACTCCTCATTCAGTGCGTTTACACAGTGACCTAGACACTCAAGGCAAGTCTTGGTGTAGACGTCACTTAGAAAGACATCAATGGGTTATGCATAGTTGGACAAACAACTACGAACACACGTTTCATTTTGAGCAAGAAGAAAGTGCCAAACTGTTTGAACAACAGTGGCCAGACTATATAAATCAGGAGTAAAGATGGACAATAGAATTCATTCTATTTTAGATAAAGAAGTTGATAGACAAGCAAGTACTATAGAACTTATTGCAAGTGAAAACTTTGCAAGTAGCAGTGTAATGGCATTATCAGGTAGTGTTTTTACAAACAAGTATGCAGAAGGGTATCCTGGTAACCGTTATTATAACGGTTGTGATCAAATGGACGAAATAGAAACACTTGCCATTGAACAACTAAAAGAATTGTATGGATGTGAATTTGCTAATGTACAACCGCATTGCGGAGCAAATGCTAACACCGCAGTTTATCAAGCATTTTTAAAGCCCGGTGATACAATACTAGGTATGGATCTAGCAAGTGGCGGTCATTTAAGTCACGGTAGTAAACCAAACATATCTGGTAAGATCTATAACGCACACACTTATGGTGTTGACGAAATAACAGGGTTATTAGACTATGGTGCTATAATGGCACAGGCTAAAGAAGTACAACCTAAAATGATTGTTGCTGGTGCAAGTGCGTATCCAAGATCTATTGATTGGAGTTTATTCCGTGAGATTGCAGATAGTGTAGGAGCATTACTATTAGTTGATATGGCACACTATTCAGGACTTATTGCAGGTAATGCATATCCTAGTCCGTTACCATATGCAGACATAGTAACAAGTACAACACACAAAACTCTTAGAGGCCCACGTGGCGGTATTATACTTTGGAATAATCCGGATTATACAAAACGAATTAATAGTGCAATATTTCCAGGAACACAAGGCGGACCTTTGATGCATATTATTGCAGCCAAGGCTCAATGTTTTGTAGAGGCAAATACAACCGAGTTTAAAGAATATGCTCAACAAGTAGTACAAAATGCAAAAGCAATGTGTAGAGTGTTTTTAAAAAATGGATTAGAAGTACAAACAGGCGGCACTGACTCACATATTATTCTAATGGATTTAAGCAACAGTAAATACAGTGGCAGAGAAGCCGCAGACTTGCTAGAAGAAAACGGTATTACTGTAAACAAAAATGGTGTCCCAAATGATCCGAGATCGTTTATTGAAACTAGTGGTATCAGAATAGGAACAGCGGCTGAAACTACTCGCGGACACGACGAAACTTGGTTTGAAAATTTAGCACAAAGGATATCAGATATACTAAAATGATAACAGATATGACAAACGGCAAATGGGCTATTATGGTATGCATTACTGGCAATGATGACGACTGGTTGTTTGTTACAAAGGACAACGGCAAATGCGATATGTTTAATATGGAGCCAATAGTATTTGATGATATCAACGAAGCAATGGCATATGCTAATTCATTTGAACTTCCAGGAAAGGAACATAACGTAAAGGTAATAAATTATGACAATGCCTAATGAACGAAGAAATGCTGTTAACTATACTCGACAGTTCCTTGTAGACTTAATGGATCCTAAGAAGACACCTAGGGTGCCAAGTGCTATACGCAAAGAAGCATATCGTTGCTTAAAGCATTACCCAGGCGAATACTATATGGAAGAAGCACAGAAGATGGCTCCTTCTATCTTTGGAGAATGGAACGACTAGTGAATAGAATAGCAAAATGGTTAGATATATGTAAAGTGCATTGGAAGGAAATCTTTGCTCTTTCTTTTGCATTACATTTTATAATGGATGTACTAATAATAGGACCTTTGTTCTTTTTACTAGGATACTTTTTCGGAATAGAGGCTGGACACTAATGAAAGTTAAAGTAGGAAATTACGCTAATAGATTAATATGTAATATACATACTCGTTTTATGGATAAAAAGTATGATTACAACTGGCCTGAAGAAATGCTTTGGAGTCACGAAGACTTTGTGATTCAAGCAATTGAAGATGGAATACAAAGTGTATACAATATATTTAATTGGTTATGGTTCGACAGACGTACACAGAAAGTTAAGGTACGTATAGACAAGTGGGACACTTGGAGTATGGACAGTACACTTGCTCCTATTATCTTACCTATGTTAAAACAACTAAAACAAACCAAACACGGCGCTCCCTATGTATATCCTGAAGATGTTCCTGCAAAGTTGCGGCCCACAAAGCAAGAGCTATTAGCGTATACTAAAAAAGCTGAAACTGACTCTAAGTGGTTTGACCGTTGGGATTATGTATTAGATGAAATGATTTGGGCATTCGAACAAAAGAGCAGAGATGACTGGATGTCAGACTTTGATTATAACAAGTGGGATCGCGAAGGTGCTAATGCACATCAAGAACGAATGACAAAAGGATTTAAGTTATTTGGAAAGTACTATGAAAACCTCTGGGATTGATTTGGAAAATTTAGATAATACTACAACACAAGATGAATACAAAGATGTCTCTTCTGAAAGCAGAGCTCGAAATCTTGCGATGGAATTATCTAAAGAAAAGAAACGTTTAAAACGAGAGCTTGCAGAGCTACAACAAGAGAATGAAGAACTTACTCCTACTACTCCAACAGGCACACCTGACTGGTACGTTAAGTGGTTTAGTATGGTCGCGGCTGTAATCGGAGTGTTTGCTCTTAGTGCAGGCTTTACAATGTTTGGACAAATAGCATATGTACTCAGTAGTTGTGGTTGGGTATATGTAGGTATGGCTTGGGGAGATAGAGCAATTATGATCGGTAGTGCAATAAGCGGAACAGCAGTAATGATGAACATAGTAACAGGATTAACGCAATGAGTGATCTAGCGGCAATATCACCAATCAATATTGTAAGTGCATACACTAGAGTTACACCTTCTGGTCCAAACGAAACTGTAACACATATAAAACACACACAACAAGAAGGCGGACCTGTAAAAGTTCAAACAATAAGTTACACAACTTATAATGTAAGAGGAGAAGAAATACAATCTCCTAAACCACAAGGCACTATATTGGATATAATGATATGACAGATATGTTTGAAGTAACAAACGAAGCAGTAGCAAATTTAGTAATGTTAGCCAAAGAAGGCGAAGCAATGGATCCTATAGATTGGGGTAACTTATCTATAACAGAAGACCAAGCATATATAATGATGGCAACACACGTATTAGAAATGGAAAGAAATCACTTGACAGATGGCGCAATTATTGTTAAACTACTTGTAGAGAACTTTGTATTAAACTGTAAACTAATGGGAATGAAATGATAGTATACGAAAAAACAGCAACATTAATTAATACACGCAATGATCAATCAGTTGAGTGCGAAGTTGATAATGTTAGAGATAAAGAATCGTTAGATGCTTTTATAGCAGGTAACAAAATACATATGCGTTGGAATGGCAAAATCTATGTAGGCAATGCCCACGGAATGGAGTTTACTTCTTCAGGCCCTGTAGGACGCGAAATTAAAGGGAGATACTAATGAGTAAACAGAACGTAGAAGTAATGGAAGGTCCATTTGGAGTCGCATTAACAGAGGACACCGAAGGTGTAATCTATCGCGAAATTAAAACAGTACGTGTTAAAAAAGGTATGCTAACAGAGTATATCACAAGACGCGAGTATCGAAAAGACGGTGACTATAACGATACCCAAGTAACCCGTCCACTAATTCAAGTAGGAGAATAATATGCCGTTAGTACCTATGGTAGTCGAGCAAGAAGCTCGCGGAGAACGTTCATACGATATTTACAGTCGTTTGATGAAAGACAGAATCATTATGCTTAATGGTCCTGTAGAAGATAATATGGCTAACTTAATTGTAGCACAAATGCTTTTTTTAGAAAGTGAAAATCCAGATAAAGATATTAACTTGTATATTAACTCACCAGGTGGTGCTGTAACAGCAGGACTTGCTATCTATGATACAATGCAATATATTAAAGCTGATGTAAGAACTATTGTAATGGGTCAAGCGTGTTCAATGGGCTCGTTCCTAGCACAAGCAGGTACAGCAGGCAAGCGTGTAGTACTACCAGAGTCACGCACAATGATTCACAGAGTAAGTTCAGGAACGCCAGGTACAAGTGGAAGTGTACACGTACAAGAATTGCAAATGGAAGATATTAAACGTCATTATGAAGAGAGTCAGAAGGTTAATAAGCGTCTAACTGAACTGTATGTTAAACATAACACCGCAGGCAAAGGATACGAAGAATTGTTTGAAACTATGAAGTTTGATACATTCTTAACAGCACAAGAAGCAGTTGAAAATGGTCTTGCTGATAAAGTAGTTGAGAAGAGATAATGGAAGTAGCAAATAAAGATCCAGGTAAGTTCCACTTTTATGTAAGCCTTGTAAAAAGTGCTGTACGTATTGCCGCAGGAGCCGCATTTATAGTAGGCGGATACTATTTAGAAGATTGGGGTACTTACATTATACTAGGCGGAGCATTATTAATTGCCGCTGAGATACTAGGTATATTGGAGGAACTATGAGCGCAGCCATACATAGAGTAGATGAATTAAAACAAGTGGTAGCAGACCTAAAAGGTATTCCAACTAGAGATGCTTTAATGGAAATGCTAAAGAAAGAAGTAGCAGTAGTTACATTTAAAAAATTAAATGGGGACGAACGTAAGATGCCCTGTACATTAATTCCACAATTTCTTCCGCCAGCTAAAAAAGATGACGCAATCACACAAAAGAAAGTTCGAGAAGTATCGGATAAAGTTTGTGCAGTATGGGCAGTTGAATCAAAAGGATTTCGTAGTTTTAGATACGATCGTGTAACAAGCGTAGAAGTTATCGATAAAGCAGACTACAAAGTACGTTTTGGTGAATTTTGGAAAGAAAGTGATTGACAACCTTGCTAAATGATACTATAATGTAAGTATGATAAAGGCAAATAGAAAAGGCAAAAAATTGTATAAAGTAATATTAACAGACGCAGACGGCGTACTACTCAATTGGGAATATGCATTTACGTGTTGGATGGAACAGCACGGACATACACAAGTAGAAAATGCAAACTTCCTTTATAACATTGGTGAACGATTTGGAGTAACAGCAGAAACAGGTAAGTTGCTAGTTAAGCAATTTAACGAAAGTGCTGCCATTGGATTTCTTCCAGCATTGCGTGATGCAATGTATTATGTAAAAAGATTACACGAAGAACACGGTTATGTATTCCGTTGTATTACTAGTTTAAGTTTAGATAAAAATGCGTATAAGTTACGTAAGATGAATTTAGAGAAATTGTTTGGAGAAACAGCGTTTGAAGAATTAGTGTGTCTAGATACAGGTGCAGACAAAGATGAAGCACTTGCACCATACAAAGATACAGGTTTGTATTGGATTGAAGATAAACTAGAAAATGCAATATGTGGACAAAACTTAGGCTTAACTCCTATTCTTATTGAACACGGATTTAATATGAACGACGAACTTCCAGAAGGTATGCTAAAAGTAGTAAACTGGAAAGAAATATACGAACATATAGTTAACAGCGAAGGATAAAAAGAATATTTAGGAAGTGTGGCTGAGTGGCTTAAAGCGGCGGTTTACTAAACCGTTGAACGTTTATAGCGTTCCGTGGGTTCGAATCCTACCACTTCCGCCAATATTTAAAATAGACATTGTGATTGCAGTGTCAACTGGAACACTTATAAAGAACAGTGACCGAAAGCAGTGTCTATTTTAAATGCGGGTGTTGTGTAATGGTAAGACCTTAGCCTTCCAAGCTAATGATAGGAGTTCGATTCTCCTCACCCGCTCCAAATTTTTTAGAAAGGAGTCACGTTATGAAGCAGACAAAAGAACAACGTGATGCTGTTCTTGCAGAAGTAGTAGCAACAGCAAAAGCACATACAGCAGAACTTAATGCTGGGCCAATGAAGCATACATTACAACGTAGAGCCGCCTTAGAAAAAAAGCAATCTAAGCGTCGATAGTTAAAATTTTTTAGAAAGGTAAAAGCATTGGGAAGAGTCTTTATTGAAGAAGCAATGAAAAGAACAGGCATTGATAGAACAAATCTAATTGGAGTTATTGCATACCTAATTAGAACTAAGCAAGCTAGTGGACAGGGAGATGCATTAAAAAGACTTGAGTCGGGTCAATTTGACGGAGTTGACTTTGACGAAATACTAATATCATCATACCAAATTGAAGAACCTGCAGTTGCCGTTTTAGACGAAGACGTTGAAGATTAAAACTAAGTAATATATTATATGCCGGATTAGCTCAGTTGGTAGAGCAGCTCACTTGTAATGAGAAGGTCGCGAGTTCGACTCTTGCATCCGGCACCATATGGGGCCATAGCTCAGTAGGGAGAGCGTCTGGTTTGCAACCAGAAGGTCGTGGGTTCGATCCCCTCTGGCTCCACCAACTTTAAGGTTGACGTCCTGTTAAACCTGTGCTAATATAAATTATAAGAAACAAAAAGAAAGGACCCTAAGATGAGAGAATGGGTATTCAATTGTTGGAATGTAGTAATGGATCATAATATGAATCCGTTAAGTAGAATTCCAGACTTCAGTACACGACATATGATTATGCAAGTCCTTGCGTGGATGTGGTGTATTGTATTTGCTATTATTGTAGGTAGTATGTGGGCAGGAGTGTTTAGTATGATGCTACATACATTATTACTAGGTGCTATCGCAATCACAGTAGCAACATTCGAAACAGCTAAACGCAAGCCGGAATACTTCGGCGGTTTTGGTCGCGGGCGTGGAGGTGAACACGAATGAGTGAACACACAAACTATTGCACTACAAAAGGCCTAGGTCTTATGTTTTTGATTATTGTCTTTATGATTGCTGTAGTACCAGTATTGATGCTGATGGCAATGGTAGGACTTGAAGATTACGGACGTTACTGCAATCTAAATATTTTGCCTTGTTTTGGGATTGGTAAATAATCGTAGGCTAAATACTACTACAATGTTTAATGCAGTGAAAGAAATCATATGGCATTTAACCTGCACTCAATGTAAGGGCTGGTTTACATTCGCTACTATGGAAGACAAGTATTGCATTGAACGAACAACATTTCATTGTCCACACTGTGGTAAAAAAGGCAGAGCAGACAAATTAGGTGTTGACAAAACAGATTAAAGAATGTATTATAAATATATAATACAAAATAAGGAATAGATACGTGTTAACAACAGTACAACAATCGTCATTACAGCGTTGGTGCCCGGAACAAGGAAGGGGTATGTCTTAACACGACTTTATTAAAAAGTTATTTTAGACAAGCCCCTAGCAGTTAATTCGGTTAGGGGCTTTTTTTATGAGTACACTCTGCTATGTGCATAGCACTAAGCAACAGATCTGATAAACTGGGAGTGTATTCATAAAAAAGTTTATGGGTGTGAAGTGTTACGGTAGCACGGCGGTCTCCAAAACCGCAAGCTGGGGTTCGACTCCCTACACGCCCGCCACGGGGATTAGCACAGTCTGGTAGTGCGCTCGCTTTGGGAGCGAGAGGTCGCAGGTTCGAATCCTGCATCCCCGACCAATTTGTGGATGTGGCGGAATGGTTACGCAACGGATTGCAAATCCGTATAATGCAGGTTCGAGTCCTGTCATCCACTCCAATAAAGGTTGACATCTATGTTATAGGTGTTATACTAGTTTTGTATTTGGCCCGTTCGTCTAGTGGTTAGGACACACGGTTTTCATCCGTGCAACAGGAGTTCGACTCTCCTACGGGCTACCACATATACGCGGCTGTAACTCAGCTGGATAGAGTACCTGGCTACGAACCAGGAAGTCAGGAGTTCGAATCTCTTCAGCCGCGCCAACTTTTGGAAAATTAAAGATTGACAATATCTCTTATTGAGGCTATACTGTATATAACAGTTAGGCAATAGCTTAACTTTAATTAACGAAGGTAAAACTTCAAAACAAGGAAAAGTAAAATAAAATGGTAACAGGAAAAGTAAAATGGTTTGATGCAACTAAAGGATTTGGGTTCATTACTCCGGACGATGGCGGAAAAGATGTGTTTGCACATCACTCTGGTATTGCTGGTGATGGATATAAAACTTTAGCAGAAAACCAAGAAGTTACATTTGAAATAATTGAAGGCCCTAAAGGTCTACAAGCAACCAATATTTCATAGTAGTAAACAACAGTTATTTAATTAGGCACACAGAGGCACACAATGGCAGACATATTTGTAATAAGTGACACACACTTCAACCACTCAAATATCCTTGACTTTAAGGATTACATTGGTAAGCCTTGTCGTGAATTTGACTCAGTCGAGCAAATGAACGAAGCTATGTTAGATAACTGGGTTAGTGTTGTTGGTCCAAAAGATACTGTTATCCACTGTGGTGATGTTCTTTTTGGACACAACAAAGTTGAATGGATGACTGAAAACTTTGATAGATTGCCGGGCAAGAAAAGACTTGTTGTGGGAAACCACGATAACTTAAAAATGCTTGCGCCATTCTTTAAAGATATGCAGTTATGGATTGATATGCCCGGCTTTATCTTTACTCATACTCCTTTGCACGAAAGCACACTTGCTGAGAAGCATAGGTTTAAGGAGCCTAAGATAAATGTTCACGGACACATACATACTAATCCTTCACCCGAAGGACCGTACAGATGTGTTTGTGTAGAGCAAATCAACTTTACTCCGATCAACATTGAGGACTTGAGGGCGTGATATGGCTAAGAAACCTCGGCGCCCTCAAGCACCCAAACCTAGAAATTGGGTAGCAAAACAAGTTCGTGATTTGGACGGACCTTTTCGTCCAAAGGTAATTAAAAATAAGATTAAGAAAAAACCTAAGTATAACAAAATAGATTGGGATGAGTAAAATGAAACTAAAAAACTTAGATATGCTACAAACTATATCTCCAATGGGTGTACAAGCTATTGTTGACTTTGGTAAGTACGAACTTAGTATTGTACAGAATGAAATGTCTTATGGTAATAAACAAGGGTTGTATGAAATTGCTGTATTTAAAAATAGCAAGCAAACTGAACTACCTGGAATTACTCAAGAAGGCGATACCGTAAAAGGCTACTTGACAGAGTCTGATATTGATGCTATAATGTTAAAATTATACACAATAACAGGCACAGAAGGCACACAAATATGAGAACACAACCTCAAGATATAATTGCAAGGCTAGAAGCTGACAATAGTAAGCTCGCTAAACAAGCAATTGTACTAGAAGCAATGCAAGAAGGACTAGACGAGTTCTTTGAAGGCATTACAATGGCACTTGATCCGCTAGTTACATTTGGTGTTAAGAAAGTACCAGAGCGTTCAGACGTACTTACAGGACAAGGTCTTAGCTGGAACAACTTTAAAGTACTGGCAGAACAACTACGTAACCGTGAGCTTACAGGACACGCGGCTCGTGATGCTATTGAACTTGCAATGGGCGTTGCTACTACTGAACAGTGGAATGGTTTTTATCGTCGAGTCTTAATCAAAGACTTACGATGCGGTATGAGCGAAAAGACAGTAAACAAAGTAGCTAAAGAGTTTCCACAATATGCTGTTCCTGTGTTTACTTGTTCACTTGCACACGACTCAGCTAATCACGAAAAGAAGATGGTTGGTAAAAAGCAAATTGAGATTAAACTAGATGGTGTAAGAGTTATTACTATTATCCAAGGCGACAAAGTAGAAATGTTTAGTCGCAACGGAAAACAGTTTCACAACTTTGATCATATCATTGATGAAATTAAAGCAGTAATTAAAGATCACCCTGTACCTTATCCGCTTGTATTAGACGGAGAAGTAATGAGTGCTAACTTCCAAGACTTAATGAAGCAAGTACATCGCAAAGATGGACCTCAAAATACTGATGCTGTACTGCACTTGTTTGATACTATTCCATTAGGATGCTTTAAAGAAGGCAAGTGGGACAAGCCACAGAGCTTTAGAAGTGCAATTACCAAGGCTTGGGTAGAAGATCATACAAGCGTTTTAAAGCACGTACAAGCACTTGACTGGGAAGATGTAGACTTGGATACCCTAGAAGGACAAGAACGCTTTAAACAAATTAATAAAGCAGCCGTAGACGGTGGTTATGAAGGTGTTATGATAAAAGATATCGATGCACCATACGAATGTAAAAGAACACACGCTTGGCTCAAAGCAAAACCATTTATAGAAGTAACATTGGAGGTAGTGGATGTTGAAGAAGGTACTGGCCGTAATGAAGGCAGACTTGGAGCGATTGTCTGCGAAGGAGTCGACGACGGTAAAACTATTGTCGTTAATGTCGGTAGTGGCTTCACTGATGTTCATAGGGACGACTATTGGACTAGTCGTGATGATCTTATTGGCAATCTTGTAGAAGTAAGAGCTGATGCTGTAACACAAAACCAAGACGGAACTTATAGTTTGCGTTTTCCAAGATTTAAAACATTCCGTGGCTATGAGCCAGGAGAAAAGTTGTAATGGGTAATATTGAACTATTACTTGTTAGTTTATTTTTTGTAACTTGGATGTCATATGGCATCTATATAATAAAAGAGTTCATACGAGCTCGACTCGATTAGGAGAAAAAGATGATAAAACCAAGTATAGAAAAACCAAGTCTATTCAGACGAACTGTAATGAGTCTCGTAAGTGGCTGGAGACGTGTAATGGATGTTAAGTATAATCCACTAAAGTATATCCCAGACCCAAGTTTACAGACTTATTTTATGTTAGTGCTGTTTACTATTTGGAGTGTATGGTTTGGCTTTTTAGCCGCAAACTACTTAGGTTGGTTTGGGTATAACACAGTAGCAAGTATTATTGTTCATATAGCAATCCTTGTACCACTGGCATTAACTAATGCAATATTTGTAGATGCTGAACGTGATGGTCATAAATGGTTAAAGGAATGGAAGGCAGAACAAAGCCGTTACAACTTAGTGGTCAACAGACTTAAAACTAAGAACTTAACTATTTGGAACCCTAACAAAGAGGCATAGAATGAAAAAAATTATATATTTTCTTAAATGGAACTTTACCGACATTGCACCGTATAACAAACGTATGATTGCATATTTTGTAATAGGTCTAGCAGTTACGCTTGGCCTTCAAAGTAGTGATTGGTTTTTTATTACACCAATATTAATTTTTGCAGATCTAACACAAGATATTATTCGTTCACGATACCAAGAATTTAAGAAAGAACAAACTGACATTATTGAAACTCTTAAAAAGTGAAGAAAGAGTATGTCCTAACTACATTTAAAATGGCCGATGTTGAAGATCCCGATATCTATGTAGCAGAACCAATTTTTAAATGGCAACAGACTCCTGAAGGCAAATGGGCTATGGAACACGCAGAAGATCCTAAGTACTATATTCGCCAAGATGATTATTCATACGGGTATAAAGTTACTGTTACAGGTAAGCTCGAAGGCAAGTATGCAACGTACTATGCACTCAAACAATCTTGACTTTTTAGATATCTGGCTATATAATATACAGACAACACAGAAATAAGGATTCATATGACTGATAACTTTAAACTTTTATCGGATAAAGAGCATATCCGTAAACGCTTTTCAATGTATGGCGGCAGTCAAGTTGTACAACAAGAACAAACATTTGTAAATGCTGAGTTTACAAAAATAAACGTTGTAGGTGGATTATTAAAAATCATCAACGAAATTATCGATAATAGTGTAGACGAACACGTTCGTACTAAAGGTGAGTATGCTACACGTATTGATGTAGATATTGAAGCTGATGGCACTATTGTTGTAAGCGACAACGGTCGTGGTATTCCTAGTGTAGAAATTGACACACCAGATGGCAAAGAATATCAAATGGTAAGTGCTTTTACAAGAGCTAGAGCAGGTTCTAACTTTGATGATGATAATCGCGAGTCGATTGGTATGAACGGTGTAGGCTCGATGATTACATTTGTTACATCTAGCAAATTTGATGCTAAGAGTAGCGATGGCAAACTGCAAGTACAAATGGTAGGCAAGAACGGACAGATTGATCGAATACGTACTAAAGACACAGCACTAAAAGGCACAACTGTTAAGTTCCGTCCTGACTATGAATTCTTTGGTATGGAGAACATTGACGAAGCACACATAGCAATGATTGAAGAACGTGTTCGCTCACTTGCACTTGCATTTGAAACCGTACGCTTCCGTTTCAATAAGAAAATTGTAAGACTAAAATTTGCAGACTATTTTGGCGATTGTGATATTTTCCAAACAGAAAAAGCAATATTTGGTATTTCAAAGTCAGATGGATCGCATCAGTCAGCAAGTCTAGTAAACGGATTAAGTGTAAAGAGTGGTACCCATATTGACCACTTCCTATCAACTATTATGCAGGACTTGCGTGATGCACTAAAACGTAGACGCAAGGTAGACATTACAGCGGCACGTTTAAAGCAACACTTACGAGTACACGCTATTGTAAACGGATTTCCAGCACTGAAGTTTGACAGCCAAACTAAAGAACGTGTAACAAACAGTGCGGCAGAGTGCCGCGAAGCAATTGGCGAAATTGATAGCAAGAAAATTATCAACAAGTTAATGAAGAATGAAGACTTAATTAACGAAATCTGTGCTTATACTAAAATGCAAGAAGACTTGGCTGCTAAAAAAGAGCTAGGCAAACTTGAAAAGAAAAAGAAAGTAAAGTCAGACAAGTACTTTGCGGCAATTGGGCATCGTACTGACAGAATATTTGTAGTAGAAGGTGACTCGGCTAGTGGCGGTTTGATTAAATGTTTAGGGCGCAAAGGTAATGCGTTTTATGCACTTAAAGGTGTTCCGCTTAATGTACTAGAAGTATCACATCAAAAGTTTATGGCGAACAAAGAACTAAGTGAGCTATACTCAATTATTACTACATTTCCAGATGCTGAAATTTGTTTAGCAACTGATGCTGACGCAGATGGTATGCGTATCACAGGACTAATATCGTTGTTTATGTTTAAGTATTTTCCAGAGCATTTGAACAATGGCAAGATGAAGATACTACGTACTCCTATTGCAATTGGTAAAAAGAACAACGATGTAAAAGAATGGGCGTATACATTTGCAGATGTAAACAAGATTGATCACAAACTAGACGTAAGTTATGTAAAAGGTTTAGGTAGCTGGAGTGAAAAAGATTTAAAACATATCATTGATGCAGACACAATGGATGAAATGTTGCCAACAGTAAGTATTGCTGACACAGACCTCTTTACAAATTGGTTTAGTGGTAGTAAAATTGATTATCGTAAAGAGCAACTTTTACAAAGTGCGCCATTTGATATTATGAAGGTATAAACAATGACAAAACAGATTCCGCTAGAAGGCTTCTTCAAAAACGAATACATTGACTTTTCAGTATACGACAATGTTCGTAAGCTAGGAAACTATATTGACGGACAAAAGAACGCTAGTCGTAAGATTGTACACACAGTTCTACAACAGAATATTGACAAGTTTGTTAAAGTAAGCAACTTAGGTCCTAAGGTACAGGACTATGCACAATATTTGCACGGTAGCCTTGAAGGCACTATTGTTAATATGACT
>Ga0208667_1000633_pt1 | contig 14539 bp, 19 predicted proteins | sample 11BtaG_FD_184085 | JGI IMG/M metagenome (GOLD analysis project Ga0208667, IMG submission 184085) | Marine viral communities from the Subarctic Pacific Ocean - 11B_ETSP_OMZ_AT15265_CsCl metaG (SPAdes) (version 2) | ecosystem: Environmental > Aquatic > Marine > Oceanic | place: Pacific Ocean... | reverse complement strand
CAAAATGCACCCTAATGTGTAAGTAGTTGGTTTTAAAGGACTAGCGCCAGCACTTTTTTATTTACATTTTACGACATTTTGTTAGAATACTATCATGATTACGGAAAACGCCACCATGATTATTTCGCAATACGAGCTTGATCGTCTTCAAAAAGCCCTTGACAACGAACTTAAGAAACGTGCTGAGCTTAGTGGAGAGCTTCTTGAAACTGTTATCGTAGAACAAGGTAGCAGTGCAACCATCTGTGTTCCTATGCATACATTCAAGAGTTCTGAGGATTCCAAACTTATGGTCACTAGTGATCTTTGTGCTGATATTTTTTGCGCCTATAGTTAAATGGATATAACACGGGTCTTCTAAACCTGTATTCCAAGTTCGATTCTTGGTGGGTGCACCAAACTTTTTATATTATGGAAATTTTAAAACTTCAACATAAATCAACTTTAGCAAAACTCCTTGCTAAAGAAAACATTACGGTCATACATGACCCTAGAGCAGACACTGCAAGTTTTGATGTTGTTAATCGCAACCTCGTATTGCCAGCGTGGAAAAACATGGGAATCATGGTTTATGATATGCTAATTGCTCATGAAGTAGGTCATGCTCTTTATACGCTCAAAGACGACATCGAAAAATTTCAGAAAGACCATGGCACTAAGCACTTCCAATTATTGAATGTCATTGAGGATGTTCGAATTGAAAGGCTTGTGCAAAATCTTTATCCTTCTTTACCTCGCATTTTTCATACTGCCTATAAAGAACTTGTAGATTCCGACTTTTTTAACTTGGGCAATAAGGCAAACATAAATAAAATGTCGTTTCCAAATCGCCTAAATCTTCACGCTAAAATTGGAAATCACGTAGACATTCCTCTTAACAACGAGGAATTGGATCTTTACAACGAATGTTATTCTGCAGAAACGTGGGATGATGTGATTCGTGTATATCACAAAATCCTAAAATTTATTTCGCAAAATAAAAAGAAGAATGAGCAACCAGATCTACAGAATGGTTCTCTTGATCCATCTGCTTCCATAGATACACCTGATTTTTACGATGATTCTGATACTGACGAATCTGACACCGGTGATTCTGATACTGACACCGGTGATTCTGATACTGACACCGGTGATTCTGATGTCGGTGATTCTGATGCCGATTTAGAAGAAAATGGTGGCGAAGATTTTGGAACCGAAGATTTTGGCAATAGCAATTTAGTTGGCGAAGATTCTGATAACGAAATTTGTGACGAAGAAGATACGGCTATTGATGATAGTTTTGAGAAAAATATAATTGACACACCATCCTCTAAAGATAGAGAAGTGGTGCCTGTTGTCTTTCAAAGCAACGAAAATTTACTTAAGTACGTTGTTTTTTATGAAGAGTATTTTAGTAAGTACGTCAAAAATACTCAACAGCCATATTTCAATCCATACAAGTCACAAATCGGCACATCTGGATTGGTAATAAAAAAGAGAACTAGAAAGAAAGGCACAATTTTAGCCAGAGCTTTTGAAAGAAAAAGAGCCGCTTATGAATATGCCCGCGGAAAAGAAAGTAAAACGGGCACACTTAATCCAAACAAGCTTTACTCTTATAAAATTAAAGATGACATCTTCAATAGCATATTTGAAAAGTACGACGCCAAAAGTCATGGAATGATTTTCTTTATTGACTTTTCTTCTTCAATGCACAATCAGTTTTATCATATGCTTGAGCATACATTAAATTTGGTGCATTTTTGCAAAATGGCCGGCATTCCTTTTAGAGTTTTTTCTTTTACAACTGTAAATTTTGAAGAGCGCCTCTATGATGATAGTTCAAATGACAACATGTTCAATTTGGACAACACACGAATCGTGGAACATTTTTCCAGCAAAATGCCTAAAAAGGTATACGAAATGGCATACGATAGATTTTGTATGGCCATCGCAGACCGATTTGAAATAGGTTGTAAAGGAGGTCTGCTTGGTACCCCCGCTGATTATATGGGAGGTACACCTACGCAAAATGTTTTAGTGATTGCTCACGCACTTATTGATGAGTTTAGAAAAGCTCATCGTGTTCAAAAATTAAACACCATTGTTCTGACTGACGGTGATTCATCTCCGGCTAAAACTTCTCGTTATTGTTCCCTGTCGGGACACCATTTGGTTAGTATTAAAAACAAAACATACGAAATCCCTATATCTTACAATTTGCGTACCGGAAAATTTGTAGAAATGCTGGCAGACGCCAAGAATGTCAATACGATTGGATATTATCTTCCAAACAATAACAAATACCTTAATAAACAGCTTAAATATCTTTCAGCTAAAAAAGGCAAAGATCTTTATAAGATCAAAAAGGAAATGCGCAATAATAATGTTGTAGAATCACAAAATTACTTGGGCTATAATCAACACTTCATTCTTCCAGTGGATGTAAAAGTTCATAATGATGACTTTGATTATTGCGATTCGCCAAACGAAAGTATTAAATCATCAGTTGCGGAACAACGGAAATTAGCCCGTCAGTTTTCTGCTCATAACCAAAAAAACAATAAATCTAAAATTTTGCTTGAGCAGTTTGCTCAGGCTGTCTCATGAATGGCTTAGCATTTTGTTATGTACAAAAGGCTAAATTTAGTATAGAATAACACTACAATCAGGTAAGAAAAATATGGAAACACTCAAACAACTTCTCAAAAACACAGAAAACACCACGTTTAAGCGTAAGGAAATTTTAGAAATCGCTGATGAAAATAGTATTCCTCATGGCGATGTTTGGAAGCTCCTTCGCGAAATGAATAACGTATCTCGTGGTTGCTATAGTTTTGGCCAAGCCAATAAGCCGGTCACTAAAGTAAAGCAACCTGCTGTTCTTCAAAATGTTAGCTCCATCGTTAACGAAGATTGTTATATTCCCGATAAAAACGGAACATATGTCAAATGGGGAAATCACTCCTCTTTGGTAAAAATTATCGAGTCTAAAATGTTTTACCCTATTTACATTCAGGGTATGAGTGGCAACGGTAAATCATTTATGGTTGAACAAGCCTGTGCACAAACAAAGAGTGAATATATTCGTGTGCAAATTTCGCCTGAAACTGATGAGGATGATCTTATTGGAGGCTTTAGACTTATCAACGGCGAAACCGTTTTCCATAAAGGTCCTGTCGTAAAGGCAATGGAAAGTGGCGCGATTCTGCTTATCGATGAAATTGATCGAAGCACAAATAAGATTTTATGCTTACAGGGTGTCCTTGAAGGAAAGCCAATCATGATTAAAAAGACTGGCGAAGTAATTACTCCTTCTCATGGATTTAACGTTATTGCGACCGGTAACTCTAAAGGTCGTGGATCAGAAGATGGTCGTTATAGCGCGGCATCAATTATCGATGATGCATTCCTAGAAAGATTCGTAGCGGTAATTGACCAAGAATATCCTTCTCCAGCACAGGAAGTCAAAATCTTAAATCTTCATGCAAATGCATTTGATGTTGATGATTCTGATTTCATCCAAAGTCTAATTGGATGGGCCAATGTTATTCGCAAAACATTTGAAAATGATGGTGTGGATGACGTTATTTCCACTCGTAGACTATGCCATATCGTCAAAACATATTCGATTTTTAATGATCGTTTGAAATCTATCGAAATGTGCATTAACCGATTTGATGATGATACCCGCCAAGCCTTCCTCGATCTTTATAGCAAGATTGACGTGAATGTCGATTATACTCTTGAAGATTCATTTAACTTGGCTCAGCCACAACCCGTATCACAATAAAACTTTGTCGTGAGTAGTGTTTCGACAAATCATAACCTGATCGGCGGCCATCCTTTTTTATAAGGGATGGCCGCCCACATAAAACTATGAAAGGTATAAAATACGACTCAGAAAAACCCGACTATAGTCTAATTCCGCCAAATGCTTTAGACGATGTTGTAAAAGTTCTTACCTATGGCGCACAAAAATATGATAGAGAAAATTGGAAAAAACTTGAAAATTTGGACAATCGTTATTTTGCTGCAGCACAGCGACATCTTTGGGCTCTCAAAAAAGGAGAAACATTTGATTCTGAAACAGACATTCACCATGCAGCGCACGCAATTTCATGCCTGCTATTCATTATAGAATTTTATTATTTACAAAACGAAAAAACTAGTGTATAATACAACCATGAAAATTAGTAAAGAAACAATTGATGTTCTTAAAAACTTTGCCTCCATTCAGCCCAATTTGGTTTTGTGTGAAGGTGATACAATTCAAACCATTGCTGAAGCAAAAAACATTTTGGCGTCAGCCAAAGTTCAAGAAGCCTTCCCAAAGAAAGTAGGTATTTATGACTTAAACGAGTTTCTTTCTGCACTTTCTCTTATCGAAGACCCCGATCTTACTTTTGGCGATGAATCAGTTGAAATTGGATCAGCCGTATCTTCTCTTACATATCGATACGCTGATTCTTCAATTCTTACTCATCCCGAAAAAGAAGTAAACATGCCCGATGCAGAAGTCACAGTTACTCTGACAGCCGACGATATCGCACAAATTAGAAAGGCATCATCCGCGCTAGGTCATCCAATTGTTTCTATTACGAAGAAAGAAGCAAACGGCGATACTGTAATGCAGATAAAAGACCCAAGCAATAGTTCGTCCAATACGTACTCACATAAAGTTTCGTGTAATACTGATGCAGATTCGTTTGATTTTCAGTTCTTGGTTTCTAACCTTAAATTGGTCAATGGCGATTATGATGTATCAATTAGCTCTAAGCTTATTTCCCATTGGGCATCAAAAACATCTTCAGTAGAATACTGGATTGCGCTGGAAAAAAATTCGACCTTTAGTAAATGAGTAAAGAAACACCTGTTATTACTGCCTCAGATCTCGAACTCGTAGTTCAAATCATTGATACTTGTTCTCGCCGCGGCGCCTTTGAAGGAAAGGAAATGGCCCGCGTTGGCGAAATACGCGATAAACTTGATTCTGTTGTGAATTTCCACGCGCAAGAACCTGCAGGTAAAACACAAGTCGTTACTCCTAGCGCTGGGGGGCCTGCGGAAACCTCAGAGTAACGAAAAGCAACCTGGGCAAGTTCGCAAAAGGCCTACACTTTATTATGAACTATATTGTTGAGCATAGACACTACACCGCAGAAAAAGGACCTGAATCAAAAAGTTTCATTGGTCCTTTTGACACCTGGCTTGCGGCAAATGAATATGCCAATTCGCTAAAACATGGTGTATGGACCATTTACTTACTTACGCCAAATACTCTAAACCAATAAACTATGACAAACCAAAATGAATTTCTGTGGTGCGAAAAATGGAGGCCACAAACAATTGATAATTGTATTCTTCCTGCAAATTTAAAAAAGTCTTTTAATGATTTAGTCAAGCTGGTTGAAATACCTAACATGATCTTAAGCGGTTCTGCTGGCCTAGGTAAAACCACTGTTGCTCGAGCCTTATGCAATCAACTGAATCTGGACTATATGATTATTAATGCTTCTGAAGAAAGCGGCATTGACGTTCTTCGTTCAAAGATTAAACAGTTTGCATCGACTGTTTCATTGACAGGTGGTATTAAGGTAGTCATTCTTGATGAGGCTGATTATCTTAATGCGCAATCTACGCAACCAGCTTTGCGTGGCTTCATCGAGGAGTTTAGCGCAAACTGTAGATTTATTCTTACATGTAATTTTAAAAATCGCATCATCGAACCTTTGCATTCTCGTTGTTCAGTCATTGAGTTCAATACAACGAAAAAACAGCTAGCAGAACTTGCGGCTAAATTCATGAAAAGAATGCAACTCATTCTTGAAAAAGAAAAGGTTAGCTATAACAATAAAGTACTTGCTGAACTTATTATGCGCTATGCGCCAGATTGGCGTCGTGTAATTAACGAATGTCAAAGATACTCATCGTCTGGTGAAATCACAACAGACATTCTTGTAGGTATGTCTGATCAGAATGTTGCATCTCTAATAGGATTCATCAAAGGCAAAGACTTTAAAAACATGCGATCATGGGTAACGAACAACGCCGATGTAGATTCCTCGGTTGTTTTTCGTAGAATCTATGATATGCTTTATGACTTTGTGCAACCTCAATCGATTCCGGCAATCATTCTAATCCTTGCTGATTATCAGCATAAGGCGTGCTTTGTTGCAGATAAAGAAATCAATACTGTTGCATGCTTAACAGAAATCATGGCATCAGGTCAGTGGAAATGAGTAATAAAACAACACCATTCACTTTTATAAACAACATAAATCAGGGTCGTAAAGGTAAACACCTTTTATGCGATTCAAAGGCTGATGAATCTTTAGAGGTCATTAATCCTGATGCAATAGACAAATCTTATGTGCCATTCATTATCAATCGTGGTATGTCTTATTTTAGGGACACCGTTTTATTTGCCAATGAAATGAATCAGCATGCGGACCTTCCGCCAAGAATGCAATATGATTTTTATCGAAACATGGTAACAAATAAAAAGCGTTTTTCGAAATGGGCTAAAAAGAAAGATGTGTCTGAAGACATCGCTCTTATACAAAAGGAATACAACTATTCTCGTCAAACCGCTGAAATGCATTATCCTGTTTTTACAAAAAAAGAATTAGAAAAACTAAGAAAAAAACACAGCACGGGTGGCATGAAAAAATCATAAGTCGAAGATACTCATTCATATAAATACTATTTTATGAATAATGACATTATAGAATGGTCTCCAACAAGCATGTTGGAGGTCTTATTGAGTGAACCTGACGACTTTCTAAAAATAAAAGAAACACTAACTCGCATTGGAGTTTCTTCGAAGAAAGAACATAATACACTTTTTCAAAGTTGCCACATTTTACACAAACAAGGGCATTACTTTATTGTGCATTTTAAAGAACTTTTTATGCTTGATGGGAAACCATCAAACTTTACAGAGGATGATTTAGCAAGAAGAAACACCATTGCAACGCTTTTATCAGACTGGGGTTTATTAGAAATTTGTAAAGTAGAAAACGCAAATCCAAAGACCTCTCTTAAAGCAATAAAGATTATCCCTCACCGAGATAAAAGAAATTGGACACTTCAGCCAAAGTATTCAATTGGTCTCACAAATAAATAGATTTTGGATAACTGAGTAGGTTATTCAAAGAGACGCCTATTATGGGTCTCAAACACAGACAAACAACTCGCTTATTATAAGGAGAACATATATGACAACACTAAAATATCCACGCTCGTGGTCTATCGGCTTCGATCAATTTTTTGATCGAATGGAAGCAACAAATAATTATAAATCTTATCCTCCGCACAATCTAATTGCGTGTGATGACGATAAGTTTAAAATCGAAGTAGCCGTTGCTGGCTTTACTGAGGAAGACATTTCAGTCACACTTGAAAAAAGTGTATTGACTATTGAAGGAAAAGATAACTCAGATATTTCAGCCGACTACATGTATAAAGGCATTGGAACTCGTAAATTCGATAAGTCATTTAATCTTGCCGAATTTATCGAAGTCGTTGATGTTACATTGCAAAATGGCATTCTTACCGTATCTTTGGAAAAAAATATTCCAGAGGAAAAGAAGCCAAAGCAATTTACCATTAATGCTGATAAAAGCCCAAGCCTTCTTACCGAATAGCTTATAAATAATATTAGCTTATCTACCATGCGTAGAAAAAGTTACGGGATCGTTTAACCTGCGATTCTAGCAAACAACACCTCCCACGCCTCTCCACGATGCGCACCAGGGAGGTTACTCTCTAAGTCTATAAAAAATTTTTATAGCAGACCCCCGGCGCCTCTCTAGTCTAGCGGACTATGAAGCGTAATTCCGGGGGTGTTTTTAACTCTACAAAAATATGAAATACCGAATCCTTCAAATTAAGCAATGGATTTGCGACCTCTTCGCACCAAAGCAAAAATGGCTCACTAAAAAAATCCCACGTTGTTGGAGCGATAAGCCAGAACTTATTAGAGATATTCTCTTTGAGTGTTTGGTGAATTATATCGAGGAAGAAAAAGCTTTTGATAATCTCGACTGGGATTGGTCTGACGAAGTTGAAGCAGGTCATATTTCTCAGGAAGAAGCTGACGCTACCAATAAGGCACGAGAAGAGTTGGAGTGGGCATATGTTTACATTAAATGTGATCGTCCACGAAAAAAAGTATATGAAAACGACCTACTTGATAAAGCATTTGAGGGAGCTGATTTTTTTGACATAATTCCAAAACAGCAGGAAGCAATTCTCGATGAGAGCATCAAGACCGAAAATTACATGCGTGAACGTGATCAAAAAGCCCTTAATATTATTATCAAACATTACGAAAGAATGTGGGTATGAATAAGGGTTCCAAGCCCGTAATTGTATTTTTGGTTGTACAATTTGCCCAAACTGTGGTAGAATAAACTATGTTTCTTGGAGGATTCTACACTTCTGTCGAGCGGCTGGCGAACAATCTACTTTATCGAGGATACGACGATAACGGAAAAAAGATTTCCCATCGCATTAAATACAAGCCCACGGTATATCTCAAATCTGAAAAGCCGAATACCGAATGGAAATCGCTTGACGGCGTTCCGGTCGAGCCATTGCAGTTTAGCTCAATGCGTGAGCTTAGGGATTTCCAAAAAACATATAGGGATGTGCCTGAGTTTAAAATTTATGGCAACGATCGTCACATCCCCGCATTTATTCAAGGGCAGTTTCCTAACGAAATTCCTTATGATCGTCGTCTAATTGACATAGCATCGATTGATATCGAAACAGCATTTGGCGATGGCTTTCCCGAGATTGACAATCCAATCAACGAAATACTTACTATCGCATATAAAAGCTCAAAGGATGATACGTATCGTGTTTGGGGATTAAAAGGTTATGACGAGAAAAAGTCACAACTAAAACACCTGAATATCGAATACCGTCAATTCACTAATGAGCAATCAATGCTTCAGGCCTTTATTGAATATTGGTCTTCGCCTGATAATACACCTGATATTATCACTGGTTGGAATACGCGTTTCTTTGATATTCCATATATGATTTCCAGAATGGCGTTTCTTTTAGGCGAAGAAGTTGTTCGCAACATGTCTCCCTGGCGCAAAATCGAACGAAGGGATATTCGCATTCAAGGCACTGTTCGAACAACCTTTGATATTGTAGGAATTCAACATCTTGACTATATGGAACTTTTCAAAAAGTTTGCATATACTTATGGTAACCAAGAATCTTATTCGCTTAACCATATTTCAAGTGTAGTCTTAGATGAAAAGAAACTCGACTATTCTGAAATCGGTACACTGCGTGATTTGTATGACGAAGATTACCAGCTATTTGTCGATTATAACATTAAAGATGTTGAGCTTATCGAACGTATGGAAGAAAAGCTTGGTCTCATTACACTCGTTATGACAATGGCGTATCTAGGTGGTGTGAATTACCAAGACACACTTGGCACTACAGCGATATGGGATTCTATTATTTTTCGTCGACTAGCGCGTTCTAAAATCGCCATTCCTCCATCTGAAGATAAAACCACAGCTGCCTTCCCTGGTGGCTATGTAAAAGATCCGCACGTTGGAATGCACGACTGGGTAATGTCCTTTGACCTCAATTCACTTTATCCAAATCTTATTGTGCAATACAATATGTCACCCGAAACTCTTCTCACTATGCCAGGCGCCGAAGGTGCGATTGCTTCGAATGGTGCTGTATTTTCAAAGGCAAAGAAAGGAATCATTCCCGAAATTGTCGAGGAGTTGTACGATAAACGTGTTACTGTTAAGCAGGAAATGCTTGACGCAAAAACAAAACTTGAAACAATTTCAAAACGACAGCGCACCGAATATATTGCAACCACCTCGCAGGTTGCTCGTCTCGAAACTCTTCAGACAGCAATCAAGATTCTTATGAACTCTCTTTATGGTGCTATGGGCAATAAGTACTTTCGATATTTCGATTTGCGGATTGCTTCTGGTATTACTCTTACAGGCCAAGCAGTCATTAAGCATGCAGAAAAAAGCGTAAATGGCTATTTAGATTCTTTTCTTAAAAGTGAAAAAGACCGTGTGATTGCAATGGATACTGATTCGCTTTACATCGGCGTAAAGGATGTCATTGACAAGTTCAAACCAAACAATCCCATTTCCTTTCTTGATGAGTTTGGAAGCAAGGCGATTGAACCAATGCTAGAAAAAGCATTCGACAAATTTGCTAAAGAAAGTAATGCTTACACAAATCGTATGGTTATGAAACGTGAAGCAATCGCTGATCGTGGTGTATGGACTGCTAAAAAGCGCTATATTCTCAATGTTCACAATAACGAAGGGGTCCAATACGCTGAACCAAAAATCAAAGTCATGGGTATTGAAGCTGTTAAGTCGTCAACACCTCAAGTCTGTCGCAAAGCAATGAAAGAAATGTTTAAAATTATTGTGACCGGCGACGAGGAAAAAACACAGGAAGCGATTAAGCTCTTTAAAGACCACTTCAAATCTCTTTCTCCTGATGAAGTCGCCTTTCCTCGAGGAATAACGGATATGTCAAAGTGGGCTTGTGCATCAACCATTTACGAAAAGGGTACACCAATTCATGTTCGTGGCTCACTTCTCTATAATCGTCAGATACGTAATAAAGGTCTCGAGAAAAAGTATGAAATTATTCAGAATGGCGATAAGATAAAGTTTGTTTACCTTATGGTGCCAAACAGTATTCAGGAAAATGTTATTGCATTCCCTGGCCATTTACCAGAGGAACTTGAACTACATAAATACATTAACTACGATCTTCAATTTGAAAAAACATTCCTTGCGCCAATCGACATTATTCTCAATGCGATCGGCTGGTCAGCAGAACCAAGAGCAGATCTACAGCAATTCTTTTTTTAATAAACAACTAACATGCAACACTGGGTAAAAGACATCTATGATATGCACACAAAGTTTGGTGTGCGCAAAGCAATTGAAAAGCTTAGTCCTGAAGAACTAAACGAATTTCTACAATTTAGAATACGTTTTCTTGAGGAAGAACTAAACGAAACGAAAAAGGCAGCCGAAGAAAAAGACGCTGAAGAAGTTGTTGATGGTTTGATTGATCTGTGTGTCGTAGCAATTGGCACAATGGATGCATTCGGCGTTAACGCTTATCAGGCTTGGAATAAGGTACAAACTGCCAACATGGCAAAAGAGGTTGGCATTAAAGAATCTCGTCCTAATAAACTAGGACTTCCTGATCTAATTAAACCAGAGGGTTGGACTCCACCAAGTCATAAAGGAAATCACGGAAAACTCAATGAGCTATAAGCTAACAATATTCAATAGCATATTCGATAATAAAACGCATCGAAATATGTCTTTTTCCAATTGGGAAAAGTTCGAAGATTTGCTATATTCGCTTAGCGAGCAGCCGGGGTATAAACCAAAAAAGGGAGAAAGAAAAGATGGTTCGCCTCTTATCACTCCTGCGATTTATAACCCCGGCACTACTCGTGCAAATCGGAATGTCATATCATGGGCAAGCTGGGTGGCGATGGATATTGACGAGTATGAAGATACGTTTGAAAACACCATTGAAACATTTAAGGGCCACCATTTTGTATGCTATAGCTCTGCATCTTCTTCAAAAGAAAAGCCTAAGTTTAGAATAGTTTTTCCATTGACAAAAGAAGTAAAGGCTGATAAGATCAAGCACTTATGGTTTGCTGCAAATAAAGAATATAATTCTCTTGGTGATCCTCAAACCAAAGACTTGTCTCGCATGTATTATGTGCCAGCACAATATCAGAATGCTTACAATTTTATTTTTACGCACAATGGTCCTCACCTCGATCCAGACAAACTTATGTCAAAGCACGCTTTTGTGAATAATCAAAGCAATACATTTGGCAGCAATTTTTCTGATGCAATACAAGAAGAATTGCGAAAGCATTTTAAGAATAAGCTAACCAATACAAACATAACTTGGTCAGGCTGGAGGGATTGTCCATTTGTCAATAAGCAATTGGTGGCGGAATATACGACCATCAATGAGTCAGGCTGGTATCATCACATGTATAGAATCATGATGAGCATTGCAGCAAACGCCATTCGAAGGGGATATCCAATCACTCCAGAGGATGTAGAAGCCCTCGTACGAGAAATCGATATGGAAAATGGCGGATGGTACAAGGGACGTCCAGTGAGGCTCGAGGCATCCCGCGCCATCGATTTTGCCCTTTCAAAGGGTCAATTTGCGTAAATACCGCATTTTTGAGATTCACAATGGTTACTTTTTTATGTACTTTCTGCCAAGATTTTGGTAGAATACTAGTATGAATAAGGAAAATAGTCTTCGTGAAAATGACTTTCTTGTGTATCTTGCTGACACTCTTGCCAATCGCTTTTTAGGAGAACGCCTCCCTATTGATTTTGGTGATATTAAGGCAGGACATAAGATCCAAAAATTTCATCTTAAAAGAATAGCCAAAACTTTGTTGGCAGTAGGCGGCAATCCCTCTACTATTTACATGCCACCTTCTCCCTTACGCACATTAGCAATTGGCGTTTATGAACATTGCGTAAAAACTTTTTACAACTACGATTAATATATAATGAAAATAACAGCAAATCAAAGCATCGAAGTAGAAATTGATGGAGCCCAAAGGTTTCATATTTGTTATGATTATCTTTGTCAAAAGTTTAATTGGAGCCGTGATTATCGAATCGAAGATGGTCAGGTTATTCATCGACAAACCGGATATACTACACACTCTTTCGAGTTTGAAACTCCTCTTCGACCCGCAAACGACATTGATCGTGCTATGGAACTAATCACTAAAGAACTTACAACCAATACATATGCAAGTTAAAGATATCAAGAAAGCAATTATTGAAAAATACAAAGCTGAACAATTTGTCATAGACAAAACAGATTGTAAAACAATCGAAATAATTAATGCATCTTTTGTGGCAGATGAAGAATTTATTCTGCGATCTCCTAATTATGACTACATTAAACGCGAACTCAATTGGTACGAATCTCAATCGCTTGATGTAAATGATATTGCCGGTGAAACTCCTGCGATATGGAAAGCGGTTTCAGATAAAGATGGCATCATTAATTCTAACTATGGTTATCTAATTCATAGCGAAGAAAACTATTCTCAATATCAAAACGTGTTAACTGAACTTGCCGAAGATCCAAATTCTCGCCGTGCTAACATGATTTACACTCGTCCCAATATTCACATAGAAGCTTTTAGCAATGGGATGTCAGATTTTATTTGTACAAACAATGTGCAATATTTTATCCGTGACAATCAACTTATTACGTCAGTTAACATGCGATCTAACGATGCTGTGTTTGGTTACAATAACGATTTTGCATGGCAAAAACACGTCCGCGACAATCTCATCGATGATTTAGAAACAGACACATACAAACGATACGAAGCTGGTCCAATCTATTGGAATGTTGGTTCATTGCATGTTTACGAAAGACACTTTGGGCTAATCGAAAAGCAAATCGAAAAAGAAGCTGAAAGGCAAAGACTACATAACATGACTGAAGAATTGTTAGGCGATAGTTTTATGCATAGCCGTATGATAAAAACAATATGAAATTCTCACTTCGAGATATAGATCATTCTGCATTAGCATGTCGTGCTAAAGAAGAAGCAACACAAATTTTTAATAAGCCTAGCACCCGCAGAAATAGATCATTTAACGAAATATTTTCGACATCTCTTTATGGTCATGTTGCCGAACAATATCTCATTGAAAAAGAAAACTTTACGGACGATCCGCGGCCTTATAAAGATGTCATAAATAAAAATGGCGAGCATGTTGAAGTAAAGGTTACTGAAGGTGATTATTATGTTCCGTACGTTTTAAAAAGAGCGAACAGCGCCCATGCAGAAACTTTTCGCAACTACCCTGATATTTTATACATTTTTATCGCAAAAACATTTTCAGACGAATATCACTTACACGGGATTTACCAGTGGGACGATAAAAAATTTGTTTTACAATCATCATAAATAATGTTATAATACACCTATGAAAGAAGAAAAACAGCCGGAATCAATTCGAGTTCTTAATGAATGCTATCAGCTGCAACTCAAAAAGTCCAAGGATTATCAAAATCCTAATTCTAGAATTCGCCAGGCGGATTATTACCCACGAGGAATTGCATCACTTTTGGATATCATTTATGCAAAGACACTTAGAATGTATTCGGTTATTGAAGCAATGGAAAATGATCCAAGCTATGAACCTAATTTTGAATCAATCGAAGATTCTGGAAAAGATCTAATCAATTACGCTTCATTCTTAGTTGCGTATTGTCGTAAAGGCATCGATGGTCAAGACGCCGATAAAGATTTTTTAAACCGTGATGTAAAATGAAAAATATTTCTATCATAATGGGCCGCGGCATCGAAGGCTGCGGTGTAACAAAGTTTACACTTGAGCAATTGGCATATCATAAGTCGGTTGGCGATTCGGTGAAGGTATTTGCCTCAAAGGATAAATCGTGGACACGCAAGAATGCGCATAATGTTGAAGAAATTGAATGC
>Ga0208667_1000628_pt1 | contig 14587 bp, 14 predicted proteins | sample 11BtaG_FD_184085 | JGI IMG/M metagenome (GOLD analysis project Ga0208667, IMG submission 184085) | Marine viral communities from the Subarctic Pacific Ocean - 11B_ETSP_OMZ_AT15265_CsCl metaG (SPAdes) (version 2) | ecosystem: Environmental > Aquatic > Marine > Oceanic | place: Pacific Ocean... | reverse complement strand
TTTATCGTCATCTTCTGGGAGTTCGAAAGAGGGTGGCCTCAAATTAAACAGGTCCGCAAAACCAAAATTAGTTGGGTCCCCTTCCGTTGGGGGCTCTTCCGTTGGGGCCACTTCCGTTGGGGCCACTTCCGTTGGGGCCACACCTTGGTTGCTATAGAATGCAGCCAAAATGTTTCTAAAGTTATCCGCTGTGGCACTTCCCGGCGATCCCAGAAGAGGTGGCTTTGCCACGTTCTCCCCAGTCGAGGCGTCATAAACATAGCCCTCTGACGCCAAACCTGATTCTAAAAGATACAGAATTTCCCGTTGTTTTTCAAGGGGTAAGGTCTTGTTGACAAAGCCCCTCATTAACTCATTATTGAAAAGCTGGTTATAAGGTAACCTTGCTTTTTGACTGAATGGTGAAAACGCCGCATCGGGCTCGTCGGGGATTTTTTCTGCAGCGGCTGCTCGCAAGTTAGTTCCTGGAAGCCCCAATTGATCAGATATATTTGACCAACGATACGCTTGCTCGTCCGTTAACATCATAGTCTGTAAAGTAGTGCCGTCCGGACCAACTACAGCATAGTTAGTGTAATCTGGGGTAACCGTGTCTTCTTCTGCGGTAATGGCCGATTGCATTGCCGCCAGATCCAGCTCTTGGAGCCGCTCTTGACGAGCTAAGTCAGCCTCTGCAAGGGCCCCGGTCCGTGCTGCGATAGTCGGGAACAACTCAGTTTGCGTCGCCGCCGCCGCTAAACGCTCTGCGGTGCTCATTGGAACCGCTTGCGGTGCTGTGAAAGCTAGCGCTGTGTTGGCGATGTCAAAAAGAACTTGAGCCTGCGTCTGACGCTTAAGCTCTTCTTGTGCTGCTGCATCTTGTTCTGGATCTACCACACTCCGGAAGAGGTCTCGGTACTGTGAAAAACGGTTGTTTAAAGAGCTTCCACCCAGACCAGATAAGGCCGAAGAGGGTGGTGTAGCCAGTCCTATTCCAGCCGGTTTTAGTCCCGGTGGCAGGGGAGCGGTAACCGCCCCGCCATCTTTAAAATTTACAGGAGGGGCGACCTCCGGGGCACCCATGCTGACTGTGGACATAATACCTTCGGCTAAGTCCCCCATCACGGGAGAGTTCATTTCCTCTTCCGCAATACTACCGATCCCTTGGTCAACACCCGCCATTTGAATGACAGGTTGAACCAAAGTTAAAACCGACTCCGGTGTTTGTTGCGCGTCTTCTGGACCAACCAAGCTAGCCAACTCGGAGCGCCGATCTTCGACAGAAGCCTCGTCGCCGCGCATCATGTTCATTACTTCTTCGTAGCTGCCCGCCTGCTCCAAATCACCTATGGTTTGTGAAGCTTGGGACAACATTGACTCAAGTTCGGCAGGATTTACCGCTTCTTGAGCCGTGGCCATCGGGTCTTCTATAGGCATAACAGGTGCCGGAGCGGGGGTCGCCATAGGCATGGCCGATGCAATCCCGCCCTCTTGCATGTATCGAACAGGTCCACCCTTGGCGAACATCTGACGTTCCATAACTGATCTGTTCATCATCCAAATAATCCTGCTCTTGATGCACCTGCGGCGGCGGACAATCCTGCAACACCCAATCCTAAGAAGCGTTCCGCAGGGGAGGCTTGCGGTACAAACGTGCTTGTTGCGGTCATTTGAGCCGAAGGTGTTCGTGCGTAAAGGTCGCTCAAGAAGCCTAGACGCTGGTACGGTTCCATCGTTTGAGCCATCTGAGACTGATAAAGAGATTCCAGCTCAGCCTGCTGCTGTGCCTGCTGGTTTCGACCCATGTCAAACAAGAAGCCCGCTTGCTGCTGACCAAGTTGCTGCGCCGTTTCACCCAAGGCACCTTGTCTAAGACCCAAAGTGCCAAGTGCTTCTCCGGCCTGCAAGCCTAGACCACCGTACTGTAGTCCAAGACTTCCCAAGCCTTCACCAATGCGGCTTCCCAACTCTGTTCCTTGCAGACCAAAGCGGCCCGCAGCTTCCGCAGCACTAAGTGCTGTTCCAGCACCGGCCTGACCTAGTTGTCCATATAATTGAGCGGCCTGCTGCGCTCTCTGAGCAGCGCTTTCAAAACCGGCTTGACGCATCTGGGCTGCGGTCCGTGCTTGTTGTTGCAAGACGTTGCGACCAAGTTCTGCTTCTGCAATGGCCGAACGAGATCCGCCAAAAGCACCCGCGCCTACAGCCTGTGCCCGTTGTCCCTGCTGCGCGATGTCGCCTTCGCGACGAATGTCCTGCATTGCCTGCTGAACAGCCGCATCTTCATAAGGATTAAAAAAGGCTTGTGCTCTGGAGGGGTCCAATCCCGCCATGCCCAAGGCCGCAGCTCCTTGTCCAAACCGACCGGCTTGCATTAGACCTTGTTGAGCCGCCGCCATTTGACCAGGCAGTTGCTGACCGGCTCGCGCCATGTATTGTGTAGCAGCTTGCTGATAGGGCTGTGCTCCGGGTAGAACGCCCGAAATCGCACCTTGAGCATCACCTATTGTATAGCCAGCCTGCTGGAGATACGGCAGGTAATTCCCAATCCCCGCCCCAGCTAGTCCTGTGGCAGCTTCTTGAAGACCCGACATTCCCGCAACTTGGCGAACAGGTAACTGCATGGGTTGCGAAGCCAAGTCTTGCGCGGATCTCAAAAGCCCTAGTCGATATGCTTCGACCTGTGGATCTTCACGCTGAATTACTGTTTGGGTTGTTTGCTCGGTCATTGCGCGGCTTTTCCCCTGCTCTCAAGATTTCTCATTACAGAGTACATGTTGTTAATGCCTTTGTTAAGGTCTCCGCCGCCAGCTCCTCGAACAGCATCCGTTGTCATGACAAACTCTCCGGGCATAAGCATAGCCCGTACACTGTCTTCGTCAGGGACGCCTTCGTAAGGCATTATGCCGCCGTTTCTACGGGGGAAAACTTCTCCGCCATGTTCCATACCCGTGACCACAAGGGGCTGGTCAAAAGGCGAATCGGAACTTGGAGGGGTCTGGTAAAATCCAAAAGTGGTAGGTGTTGCAACTTGTGCAAAGGTAGGCATTGCACCGCCGCTAGGAGAAACCAAGTAAGCAGAGGGGTCGGCTTGGAAAAGGTCTTGTCCCGTTTGCTGGAACATCGGATCTACTTCAGTTTCGTTTTCCGGTGTTTTAAAGCCACCCGCCGCAGCCAATGCTCCTAGACCTAACGCAGCTGTTGGCAGCGTCCGTCGCATAAAACTTGGTTGCGATGCGCTCATACTCTCGGCTACAAAAGTGTCTAGGTTATCCCCAGAAAAACCCTGCCTAATGCCCTGTTGCCGGAAAGAGGCCCGCATCTGAGCCTGTTCCATAGGGCTGCTCGGACCTTCTCCAAATAAGAAATCCCGAGCTTCTCCAAGAAACCCTTGAGAGCCGGCTCCCGTACCGGCTCCCGTACCGGCACTTTTTGCACCCGTAACACTCAGTTTTTCACCAAGTCCTACTTTTGGAGCAAGGTCTACTTTTGGAGCAATGTCTACTTTAGGTGTGATACGTGTCGCAGGACTTACCGAATCCCCCCGAAGCTTCATAACATCTCGGGTTGTGAGAGGTTGGGAGACACCATCAAATTCTGGTACTCCGCCTAGCTTTTCTTGGGAGAGAAGTTCGGACCGCGTTATTGCATAGTTTTCTTTTGGATCCAGTATAGACGCGTCTGGACCCGGCTTGGCAACTTTTAAGTCTGCATCCGGAGTTGCTGCTGCGGCACCGGCCCCCGTTCCGCCGAACATTGAACCTACTGACGCTTTAAGAGAACCGATGCCGCCGCTTAGACCACCCTGGAAACCACCTTTCTGGAAACCTTTTAGGAACCCGCTACCGAAGCTGCTTGCTGCGCCCATAAGACCACCGGTCAAACCCGCTTTAAGAGCGTCCCCAAGGTCTCCACCGTTCATCAAAGTAGCAATACCGGAACCCAAAGCACCCGCCGTAATTGCGCTTAGACCAAGACCGGCTGGTCCGAGGACCATGGGCAGAACGATAGGAGCTATCTTCTTAAATACTTTTACGACACCTTTGAAGGCTTTTGAGATGCCTTTGAAAAGCTTCTTAAAAAAGAACTCTGGCAAGCCGGTGTCGGGGTTCAAGCTGTTTGCTTCAGAACCAACGACATACCGTTGCGGATCTTCTACACCTTGTTCCCGCAAGTTGTTAAAGATGTCCTCACGAAGTTTCTCGTTACCTTCAATCAAAGCGCGTGGAATAATAAGCTCGCCGGTTTCAACGTGCGCTAGTGTGTCGTCTCCAAAACGACCGTAACCCGCCATCCGTTTGGCAACATCCGAGAACTCCGCAATGCCGGCTTCGCCAAACTCTTTCTTGGCGTCTTCGGCTTCCATAGCCTCAACTTCTTCTTCTGTACCAACAAAATCCGCGATACCGCCCTCGGGGACGATAAGCTCTTCAAATTTTTCGGCGGCTTCTGCCATCTAAAGCTCCAACTTTTGAGACACGGCTTTATCCTAACTATAAGCGCGTTTCACTAAGTAGTCCATAACCCCTGTTTAAGGCTGGGACGCGGTGATTTTCTCGACGAACTCGCCGTATTCATAAATGTCTAACTCAAGCTGACCGGAAGCCCGTAATGCGGATAAATCCTCCGTCGGAGCCCAGTCTGCCGTTGCCATGTCTATGCACCCGTCTATTGCAAGAGCGCGATCTTCGTCTGTGAAATAGGTGGCTCCGTCTTCGCCGACCTTGATAACTGCTGTAAAAGCCATTGCTTACCCCTATAACTTTTCAATTAATAAACGAGACTGGTTTGCGTTTAATGTAGTAGTTCCGCTATTACCGTCTCTAAAAGCCCGAACATCTAAAATATCATTGGCAGAGCAATTAACGAAATCTTCAACATAAGCGGTAGCATCGTTTACATCATTTGCTCGCCTTACGTAACTACCCCTGCCTCGCCCAGATTCCGCGGTACCGTTTTTAAATATTTGGACCTGTAGGCTTACGCGAAATGTGCTGGCCGTAAACGTAACTTGACCGTATATGCGGTAGACCCCCGCTACAGGAACCGTGATCCGTCCGCCGCTTTCCGTGAAAGAACCTTGGTTGAGAAGCTGCGAGTTAAAGTCTACCACGGTCGGTGTGTAGGTGGCATTGTGGTTTGTGGTGGTGTCCGTAGAGGTCGCTGAGTAATAGTATTTATTTGCTTCCGGATCTACGCCCGTTGCTATCGCAACTGTCCCGGATCGAAACGTCAGTCCCACAATGCCGTTTGCCGGGATTGCTACCGTAGCTGGGTTAGTAACGGCAGTACCGTTTACATAGATGGTTAGTCCGGAAGCAGGCGTCAGGGTTCTAGCCGTACCGTTCCCGTCAAAAAGTATTGTATCATCTTGCGCGAAAGTTCCGGACGGAACAGTCATGTTGCCCGTCATAGTAATTTTTTTGTTAGCATCAGAAAGCACAACCGTTCCTGTGGTGGTGCTGCCCGAAACTATTCGTCCAACCATCTCTGTGGCTTTTACTGTTCCGGAAACCTCAAGCGCTTCGGAGGGGCTTGATGTTCCAATTCCGATACGTCCGTTATCGTTAATACGAAAACGCTCTGTTGCATCAATAGCGAACGACATCGCGTTAGATGTAGCTATCTCAAACGCGCTGTTTATATTATCTGCTGGTGGCGACTTAATCTGAAAGGTTCTGTTTGGCGCGGCAGTTCCCTGATAGACCAGCGACAACAAAGTCCTGTCCGTGGTCCCCGTCTCAATCTCTAACTGTGTACCAGTCCACCGGAGGTCGGCGTCGCCTTCAATTGTGGTAGCGTCCGTCCATACAGCGATTTGATTGTTTGCGGGCGTTCCGGTGTTTGAGACGTTACCGCTGCCCCCGGCAGAGGCTGTTGTTTGCGTCGTACCATCAGGGAATTTTATGCCTCCTGTGGTGGACTCAATTACGCCTGCTACAGCCAGCTTCGAGGCCGGAGAGCTAACACCGATACCGACGTTACCACCGCTTGTGATACGCATACGTTCCGATGCGCCTGTCCCCGGGTCCGTGGTGCCTGTGTTATCGGTAAACCCCGTCTTAAACAAGATACCACCAGTGCTGCTGATGTTGTTTATCAACTCTAGGTAGTTGTTATTTAGTCGAACCGCGCCTTCGGTAATGCCACCATCAGCCTTGAACCAGAGCTGAGGAACATCCCCCTCGGCATTATTATCCTCATCAGCCTCAATGATGACGATGCAGTCACCCGAGTCGCCGGATGAGACGTGCAGATTCGTATCTGGAGCGGTTGTACCGATCCCTACATTGCCGACAGTATGGAATTCACCCTCAACCTTCACAGCGCCATCACGCACTACGATAGCGTTACCGGATGTGCGACCCTGAAGTTTAAAGCTCTCCGTGCCATCTGCTGATACGTCGGTATACATGATGAATTCCCAGTCGGGATTCGTCCGGTTAGCCATCTTCCATGATACACGTTTACTGCCGGTTGAAGCGGTATTGTAAAAGCGCATAGTCTGCTCACCATCCCCTTGGATGATGAAGTTAGGATTTGTGCCGCCAGCATTCGCAACCGTGAACACCCCTCCGACGGTCATATCGGACCCGTCCCACGTCAGATTCGCGTCACCCTCAATGGTTGTCGCGTTTGTCCAGACAGCCAGTTGATTGTTAACGGGTGTTCCTGTGTTTGAAACGTTCCCGCCACCCCCGGCAGAGGCTGTCGTCTGCGTGGTGCCGTCGGGAAACTTGACGCCGCCCGAGGTAGATTCAATCACCCCTGCGACGGTTAGCGGTGAGGCCGGGGAGGTTGTGCCGATCCCTACACGACTGTTAGCGATGTCTACGTATAAAGTGCCGTCTGCCACCGCTTGATTAGAGCTGTTCCCGACAAACAAACGGCCTGTGTTAAGATTAGGCACAGCATTTGTACGGCCCGCACCCATAATAAAGATGCTACCAGCAGATGCGTGAGATCGTGTAACCTTAGCCAGCTTTTGGAGTTGAGAAGATTCCCCTGTCGGGGGTGTGTCAGACAGCACACCCGGCGTGTTAGAGACAAAAAGCTCGTCTCCTTCCGAAAAGGCCGAGGTGTTCAAACCTTCTAATATTCCACTGGTGTAAACATCAACAGGGTTGTTTATTGATGCCGCCGCCGCGACAACACCAAAAGCAGGCATTTCGGCGGGCACGTCAGCATCCGCCTTAAAAACTATGGTTGTATTGCCCGAGATACCATTAAGGTAAACAACGTCGCCTTTCGCCAGCGCCTCGCCTGCTTTAGCCTTAAATAAAGTAGCGCCTCGAAGATCACCGATAAATTCGTCGGCTTCCACATTGCCCGTTACAACAAGTTCTTGACCGTCCCACGTAAGATTGGAGTCACCTTCAATGGTTGTCGCATTCGTCCACACAGCAAGCTGATTATTTAAAGGTGTTCCTGTGTTTGAAACGTTCCCGCCGCCTCCGGCAGAAGCTGTCGTCTGCGTGGTGCCGTCGGGAAATCTAATACCGCCTGAAGTACTTTCGATTATTCCACCAACGGTGAGCTGGGTGCCGTTCCACGTAAAGCTGGCGGACCCGCCAATAACGTTTGTCTCTGTGAAAAACGCAACTTCGTTTACGCTGCCTGTGCCGTCGTGATCGACATTGGAAGCTCGTTCCTGCTGAACAAAAACAGAGAAGTTTCGAACAAGATCCGCAAAGAACCGTTGGTTGTACTCAACCGGCGGATTACCGAAAAACGGTATCGCTGTCTTTCGGCTCATCTTTTTCCATCCTGCCTTACGTCAACCCGAGGCGTACCAAGACGCCAAGCTGTTCCTGTTTCATCTGAGGATATCTTCAAAGAGAAAGATCGGCCCCGTAACCTAACAAAAGCTTGCTCCGTAAACTGTTCTACCGGAACTGTTGCAGATTGCTGGATGGGGCTGTCGGTAGTCTTACTGTTGGAAGACCCTGGAAACCTTTTAACCGCCAGTGTGAAATCAACGGAAGGGTTTGGCTCGGAGGATCCGTCAAACGTAATGTCCGGTATCATCCGTCGGATAAACAAGAACTGGTCCCCGTCCCCAATGCCTGCCGAACTGCTTTCGATAAAGGAGCTAATCGGCGAAGCCGGGTTTGTGCTGCCGTCGTCCAGACCAAAGTCATGGTTGTACAAGTAACCGTCGGTGCTTGCAGCAATGGGATATTCTTCAGTGCCTCGATCTATCCAGAAAGTTCTAGGCAAACTTCCGTAAAACCAAACCTGTTCGAGATAGTTAAACACCACGTACTTATCTAACTCTTCCGAAGATGCCGACGGGTAGAACCACCAGATCTCAGAGAAGGTTGAGTTTACAGAGGCAACTACCTTCTGTGACTGGCCCTCGTTGAAGTCATTAAACACATAGGATCGAACGCTACACGGAAGCTTTTGAACTTGACCGGTGTAAACATAGAAATCTTGCTTACCCATCCAGAATACCGAATCGTCCACCGCTGCAGCAGACATCGGTCCCATGATAGTCGTGTTTTCTGCAATTGTTTGCAGACCAAATGTGAACGGGGGACCAACAAACTGCATAGCTTGCAGCGATACATCTGTGAATATCAGGATCTGCTGACGTGTCTTTACAGCCGTAACAATCTCGGTGCCCGAACCAAGACGCAAGTCACCCGCAGTGTTTGTGGCGAGAGATTGCCAGATCAAAGGATTGGCCTGATCCGAGAAGCGTATCAACAACGGGTCTAATGTCCCAGGAGCCGCCTCTGTGCCAGTGCCAAAAACAATTACGTGCCGATCAATGTCGGAGACCATAACCTGCTTGGCTACCGTGGGACAGGTAGCGTCACCACTCAACGAGTCTAAGGTGACGGCTCGTGCTAACGGGGCAGAGCTAGTGCTTTTGTCCCAGTAGTAAATGTTTGAGTCACGTACATTGAAGATCAAATCTTCGCCAAAGCTGTCATGGCTCCAGAGCCGCAAAACTTCACCGGTTGTTGGTGAGGTGGCCGCCGATCCCCAGCCGCCACGACTCCAAGTTCCAGCGCCCCAACCAGTACCTAAAACTGTTGTGTCGAGGCCCGTGGTCAACTGATATGCACCCACGGTCGAACTTCCGCCATTGCCGGTGTCACTTCCATTGGCAACAACCAACGTAGGAACAATCTGACCGTTCACCGTGATGCTTGCAATAGTGGACACCGTACGGGCTTGGATAGTGTAGGTGTTAGGCGTAGGGACCGAAATAACTTGGTATTCTTGGTTTAGGACCGCAGCGGTAATGTTACCGCCCAAGGACACCGCGCCAGAAAAAGTTACGAAATCGTTGATGTTTGCCGCGTGGTTGGCATCCGTCACTGTTATGGTGGAAGACCCGTTTGTTGCGGCAAAGGTAACATCTCCCGCAGCTGTTGTGCTTCTTAGCGGTGTAATGTCTTCAAACAGACCGCCCTCGACGAGGTAGTACTTAAGGTTCGTTCCTACGCCAAGATATTGTGTCTTATCCAAGGCAACAAACGGTAAGATGCCCCGACAGATGCCTAAGAAGCTGGAGGCGGCGTACTTAGCCCAGCCACCAAGCTTCTCTACTGTCCCGAACCGAAACCTAATTTTGTCACCGTCAAACCAGCCACCTTCGTTGGAGTACGAAGTGATTTCTCGGTTTACACCCGGTTTAAAATTAAGCTTCGTTAGAGGCATAGCTAAGAAACTCTTTCTACATAAAAAGTTATCGTTCCTGAATCAAGAACAGATCCAGAGCCTTTTCTTATCTCAAATAAAACCTGAGCCGAGCTGCTTCCCGCGCTAAACTGGGTTTTGCTCCAAGTGCGGTTTGAGGTTAGCGCCAACCAAGACCCAAAAGTACCGGACGTCATTGTTCCACTAGAAATCGTAGCCCTGATTTGATAATCATCCGGCGCTGCCGATGTCGGGTCAATCCAGTCGGTAGAGTATCCCGTACCCGAGCTAAAAACCGACGAAGTTGTGCCGTCGTTTTTAAACGTCACCGAGGCCGTTGCGCTAGCTCCAAATTGGACATAGGTGATCGTTCGGTTTACGATGGTTACCGTCGCGCCCGGATCCTCCGAAGTAGATCCCAACGTAGCTATCAAGGCGTTGAGGATAATGCTCATTACGACACGTTCCCGAAGATATGGCACTCCGTAGCAGTTCTGTACAATACACCCATCGTGCTGTTAGCCGCAAGCGTTACGGAAGCGGTGTCCGTACCGTTCAAAAACATCGCCAAGCCGGATCCTCGGGTTATTGTCCGGCCGGATATTGCTGTGCTTATGATAACAATGTCCCGAGCCGTGAAGACAGAAGCAGGGAGCGTTATGTTGCCCGTGGCTAAAACAATATCATTGGCGTCGTTGGCTGTTAAAGTGCCTGTTGTGTTAGAAGAGGGTGTTGCACGGCCATTCACCTCAGTAGATGACAACGTAGTCCCGTCAAAAGTTAGGGCTGCCACCCCCTCGACTGTTGTGGCATTAGTCCAGACAGCAACTTGGTTGTTGACCGGAGTGCCTGTGTTTGAAACGTTACCGCCCGCAGATTGAGCATCCACATACGCTTTAACGGATTGTTGCGTTACCAGCGCTGTAGCGCTGTCACTAGCCATGTTGTCCTCGTCAAGGATGTTCGTGACAGTAGTAGCGCCCGTTCCTTTCAAGCTAGCAACCGTAACCAACCCAGAAGCAGTAACCGTGGTGAACGTACCGGCAGCCGCCGAGTTGGCACCAATAACGGCTCCGTCAACGGAGCCCCCGTCAATATCTACTGTAGTAAAGTTACCTGCGGCTGCTGAGTTAGCGCCGATGGTAGCACCATCAATAGACCCACCGTCGATGTCTACAGTAGTAAAGTTACCTGCCGCAGGTGTCGCACCGCCAATAGTGGTTCCGTCGATAGACCCACCGTCAATATTGACCGTCGAAAAAGTACCTGCCGCAGCCGAGTTAGCGCCGATGGTCGTACCATCAATAGCGCCCCCATTAATATCCACCGTGGTTGCCGTGATCTTCGTAACCGTCAGATCCGCAAAAACATCTGTTACCGTCGCTGCGCTGTTACCACCACCATCAAACTTAAGAACAACATCAGCCCCGTTAGGGATCTCAAAATCCCGAGCCGCGTTGTACGTTCCTTGGAACGCAATAATGCTTCGATTGCCAGAAAGACTGTTTCGGATGTGAACAATCTTTTCCGCAGTCTCCGGCGTTAGCCGCACATAAGCAGTACCACCCAGATCGCCGCCATCAGAATACTCAATGTACTTATTGTGGCCGGCGCTTGTAGAACCGCTGTTTATCGGTAAATCGTTTGGGGAACCCGTGCTTCCGGTACCCGCCAACGTTATCACTTGGACCCCGTTTACCGACTGGTCAATAATGTCAAAGTTGACGTTGGTCGTAGTACCCCAAGTACCCGACTGCTCGCCATTACCAATCTTCTCAATACCTAAGTTGGTGGTGTACGTACTAGCCATCTTGTATGTCCCTATCCAATTCTAATGATCGCGCTGTTTGCATCCGCCGTCGGGAAAACAATCGTGAAGTTACCGTTACTGGTCGTCCTGTCCGAACCAAAATCTAATACAGCACAAGCTGGGTTAGTCACCGCAATAGAGGCTGTGTTTGGAGTTGAGTTGTAAATTAAAGCGCCGCGAGCCGTGATCGACGACGAGCTGAACGTAAGATCAGAAAAATCAGCAAACCCGGTACCGCCCGCCGCCGACGGGTCTATGTTAGTAAGCGCGGCACCACCTGCGGAATACCCGGCTCCCGAAGCCTCACCCGAAGTTGTGTAGGCTGTTGTATCCGCATTTAGAGTTGCGCTGCTTGTATACAAAGCAAGTTTAAACGTGTCACCGCCACTGGCAGCAAAGTCGTGAACCCCAAATAGAAGCTCTTTTTTAAAACTTGTGCAGAGTACGTTACCAGTAATTGCCACGTCTACAGATCCTTTACTAACTCGGCGAGCTTGGGATGTCCCGCGCTCAACAAAGCATTATACACCGTAAGCCTATCATTCCTAACAGCTTCGTGCATGTAAAAGTTTACAGTCGCCTCTACCGCAGACTGAAACGCATGTGCTTGATCACGAATAGCCGGCGGAGCAGTGTCTGCAACAGAAACAATTTTCTTTGCACACCGATCCGACAGCTCTTCCGGGGTGAAGCCCCTGCTATCTGTTGTTATGACTTCTACCTGCATTACTGTTTCTGCCTCACAACTTTACCCGTCATGAACTCGTCGTTTACTTCTTTGGCTTCGCCAAACATCTTGAGAGCAACAAGCGCTTCGCCAAAACGTTTTTCATACAAGGCCGTCAGATCCGACTCACCCTTCATGTATGTGTAAGCTTCAATCAAGCTGCCGTAGAGCATAGCGATCTCGGCGTTCTCACTCAGCCACGTAGTACCGCTTTCCGCACCCGCCGTCAGGCTTGTCGGACGATAGAAGTAATGTATCTCTGTCGCGTAGTTGCTGTCAGGGGTTGGGCCGATAATAAAGTTATCAATGTCAAAAACAGCGTAGAAACGAGGGCTGCCTGTAGTTGCAGGTTTCGGGTGAAATGTTTGAACAAAGCTAGGGTCCTTAAACTCTAGAAACTGGTGGTCCCCACTAGCGTCAACATAAGACAAAGAAAAAGGTGCCAAGAAGTCGGCAGGTGCAGCAAACAACCGGTTACCGGAGGAAAACGTACTCGTCACGTTTTTACGGAAAAGACTTAGCTGAACATTCTTCAGAATACGCTCTTCTGCCTGCCGAATAAATATAGGCAGGTTGTTTACGAAGGACGTTTCCGTGTTCTCCGTATAATCCTGTATCGCAGATTTAAGCTGTGCGTATGTAAAACTCATGACGTGGTCACCGTAACTGTTCCTGCAAAACCATAGGCGGTAGCAGGCTTTAAACTGTTGTTCTCAACCAAAGGCACACCCACAAAAACTCTCAGGGGCTCTACTCTGTCCGGTCTCGGGTTTTGTAAAGCTTGCGGGTCGGTCGGGGTAGTTCGAGGCTCTAGCTGCGGGTGCTTGGGCTCATACTCATCCGGTCCAACTAGTAACCCGTTCCACTCTTCTTTCATGACGTGGTACGGATATCGTTGACCCGATCTATCTGAGATCGCGTAGGACTTTCTTCCTGATGCAAACTTTCCCATAGATCACCTGTAATACGCAGCGTGTGGACTGATGTTAAAAGACGACCGATCACGGTCCTCGCTCGCAGCTCTTTCGAACTCTTCTTCGTAAACAGCCTTGAGGATCTGTATCCGTTCCGGCGCTTTCTTCATAGAAATGTAGTAGGCTAAACCTGCCGCAAGGCATGGATAGAACCGGAAAGGAACATCCATTGTGTTTGTGAACGTATCCGCGTCCTGTATCCGCGTTAACGCATCGTAAACAATTACGTCAGAGCTGTTGTCCGGCACAGGCCACACCTTCAGGTTGGGTGTAATCTGACGATCCAGAAAGAACTGGCTGGGACGTCCCGAAGTGGTTTTGTTTGGTATGTTCAGAAAGTCCGACCGGCTAAGTCTTTGCAGGCTGTAATCCGTGCCGCTTCGACGGACCGTCAGCGAAAGAATGTCTATGATGTCCGGGTCTAACGCATAGTCACCGTCATTGGCGGCAACCGTAAAAGTTCTCTGCTTCACCGTCCACTGGTTCAAGCCCCGGTTTGCCCAGTCCGCCAACAAAAGGTTAAGCGATCGCTTCGCCGTCTTAAGGTCGTCGCCCGTGCGAGGTTCTAAGCCACAACGCTCGAAAGCCTCTTCGATATAGTCTGTTACGTCCAGCTCAAAGTTGGTGCTTCCAGATGTTGTCATTACTTTTTCCTAAACTCGGGAAACAGACCCTTTTGTTACTTTTCTGCGATTTGAAAGGATAGACCCGCAGCCCCTTGCTACAACACCACCTTTTGCCATTTTACGTACTTTAGCGGCCCGTGTGTTAGACACAACCTGCTTGCCCTTGCCGCCTTCGCGTTTTTTCTTCTTAGCCGTAGAAGCTCTTTCAGACTTACTAAGGCTTTGAGCTTTCTTCCGGGGCAGACATCGGTCGGGGTTTTTCTTGTTTTTAGACGTTCCGCACTCGCCCGCAATGTTGCCACTGCTGTCTATTCGAACCCAGTCCTCATCTAGCCACTTCTTTAACTCACCCATCTACTTGCCCTTTCGCTTACCGCCTTTGGACTTCTTGGCGTAGTTTGGGTCTTTACAATACTTAGAAGCCGACAAGTTCGCGTAAGCTGACGGGTACGTGTCAAAAGTCCTTTTCGCCCAAGCCTTGCCTTCAGGGCAAATCTTGCTGCCTTTAGACTTCGCAGAAACTTTGCCGCCCTTTTTAAAATAAGTTAGGCCCCGAGGGGTAGCTGTTTTATTTGGCACTTTTTGCTCCCTTACACTTCCACCGCTTCCGGCTCAGATTGTTGGGCGTGTTCGGATCGTTTTGTTTTTTCTTAGACAGACGTTTCTTAATGCCCAAGGATCTAGCGCAATAGGCGTCACCTTTAGAGGTGCCCGGCTTTACACGCGGACCACCGCCCTTGGCTTTACCAGCCTGACCGTAACTTACCTTCTTACCAGAAGAGGTTACCTTAACCTTTGCTTTGCCCTTAGACGGTTT
>Ga0208667_1000622_pt1 | contig 14625 bp, 23 predicted proteins | sample 11BtaG_FD_184085 | JGI IMG/M metagenome (GOLD analysis project Ga0208667, IMG submission 184085) | Marine viral communities from the Subarctic Pacific Ocean - 11B_ETSP_OMZ_AT15265_CsCl metaG (SPAdes) (version 2) | ecosystem: Environmental > Aquatic > Marine > Oceanic | place: Pacific Ocean... | reverse complement strand
GTAGGCTTAAGTTAATGTAGTCATGCATGGCTCTATTAGCCTCACGATACAGTTTCGCTGGGTGTACCTCTGGATCTTCAGCCCTTAACTCTAGGCAGACTATAGCTCCCTCAGATACTATGTCATCAAAGTCATTAGGTCTGTTATATTTGTGTGCTAACTTACGACACATATTTATCAGATCTTCATTACTTATCATAAGGGCCTCCTCTTAGGTTTGATAGAGGCTGATATAACCTCAGTCTTTAGGCATTGACCTATAGCATCCCTATCAATGGCATACACAGGCTCATAATAGGCTGGTAGAGCGTCTCCACAGGCCCTATAACTAGGGAAGATGACTTTAGCTTGTAGGTAGTCACCATTTAACGTGTAGCTCAACACAAGGACAGTATAGAACAACATTATTCCTCTTTCACTCCTATGCATGGTAGTAAGATAGACAGCTTACAATACTTTGGATAGTCATCATACGTCATAGCTATCAGTATTGGTGGTGCAGCAATTAGTAATGCTACAATAGCTGATGCCTTTATTGCACCGTTAATGTTACCTCTCATCAGTCACTCTCCCTTAATGCTTTCCACGACACAGGAAACAGGTCAATCATGCTACGATCAATTTCCCACGCTACCTCTGCTGTCTCAGCTTGTGTGTCAGGCTTACAGCGCAGCTTACACATGTCAGCAAACGCATCCAAGCTACCTGACCAATACCATTCAGTCATCATAGACTGTGGCAGTACCATACGTGCTTGCTCTGGGCATACACCCGCTTTAAGTAAACCATAATATGCATCCCTACAAGCATACATAGCTCTACCTACGGGCACACTGCCTCTGACTTCTACAATACCCTCACTACCTTGTTTTTTATCTTTACTACGTCCACGCCATTGATCAGGCACATAAAACTCAGGCTCACTATCCACATACCTACGACTAATCTCATTCCAGCGTAGGAACTTATGCTTGACTAGCTGTCTAGCTACAAAGACTGGTGCCTTGATATGGAAACTAGCAAAGCAATGTCCGAATGGTGATATGTGTTTATGCTTGGCTAAGTATTTAATAAGTTTCTTATCTTTAAGTTTCATATGCTGTTTGAAGCTATAGCCATCCGACTCTTCATAGTCCCATTCACTCTCTTTACCAAAGCTCACACGGGCTGCATTAACTACAGTCAAGTCATTACCCATGTGACCTTTATATGTTACTTCAATACTCATTAGTGTATCCTTCCCACTTCTCTACCATTTAAGTAAGCATATACTTCAGCTAGTTCGTCATCTAAACAGCGGGTAGCTTCTTCTACAGCATTATCCCTGTTATCAAACACTTCAAACTCTTGTCCATCTTTAAACAACACATATTCCATTAGAATGTTACCTCTCCATTTTCATCACGGGGGTCATTATACCAATCCTTAGATAAGTGTAAAGCCCTCGTTTCACTGCGTAGCTGTGCTACTATAAGATCTTCCTCTGCTTCTACTTCATCCTCAGTAGGTATCATAATACCTAACATGCGTAATTCTCTCTGTGCCTCTACTGGTAAGTTATTCATTACACTTTCTCCCCATTGATAAGCTCTACCTTCTCAGCATAGAATGATTTCCACTTGCTCTCTTTTATTTCCCAGATTGGGATTTGACCACGGGATCTCATAGCCTCACCTTGAGCTAAACCACGATCACTACCTACGATCTTGCTGGTAGGCTTTAAAAGGCCATTGACTACACGCTCAGAGCCATTGGCCTTGATGAATGTTACAGTTATGATCTTAGTACCTTGAGCTTCTAACAGGTCTAGTACACGTTGTTTCTTTTCCATTACTTCTCTCCTTTGATTCTTTTCTATAGTTACAGTCACATTTCTTACGGCTCTGGTCAACCCCCTTTTATACTTTTCTGCTTCTCTTTTATTATCCACCAGCTTCCAGCAATTCAATTTCCTATCGGGGGTATATACACTACAGCGTAACATATTCATACTTCTCCCTATATTCTACAGTGTAGTCTTTTCTACTGTAGGGGGTACGACAGTTATAGATAAAGTCTTGGGCATCACACTCCAATAAAAACAGAGCTACGACAATACCGTGGTCTTTGTTTACTACGCAATACATCTCCTTACCCTTCGTTTTGTACTATTGGTTTGCTTATTGATACTACTTCTTCCTCACCCTCAAGGTAAGCCTCTATGGCCTCTCTTAACCAATAAGGTTCGTATGCAGCTTGCTTATCTTCAACCCTGATTTTCACTACAGCCTCTACATAATACATCAGTCATCTTCCTCTTCACTATTGATATATTCCCATTCCTCTTGACCCTCTTGGCATACAGCACAGATAGTATCGTTGTCACCATGCATTTCCTCGAAGGTCTTATAGAACTCACAACACTCACAAAAGTATTCTTTATTCATTCTAAATAACATTATAACCACCCTTCTGATTTGTGTACAACCTTTTCGTTTTCGTCATAGACCCAACTGTAGTCTGTCTCTTCGTACATACACTCTTCTTCTGCATGATTAATTGCTTCACGTAAGCTGTTGAAAGTCTCAGTAACTAGGTCATGGTCTTTATATGTTGTCCTGACTTTATACATTATGATTCTCCTACAGCTTTTTGTCTAACTGATTCATACTCTACATCATCCAGCAAGTTAGTCAAATGCTTTTTAGCTTCTTTGATGTCATCCTTCAAGCGATCAATGTCATTCTTAGCATCTTCCAAATACTCAAAGAGGCTGTTGATCTTATCCTGCTTAGTCCACGACATATCACCTTCACAGGTATGGTTTACGTTTATCCCACGTTCAGCATCGTTACGGTATTCTTCTGCACGACAAACAGCAGTTTGTAAATCACTTTCGATGTCTCTGATCTGCTTAATAATATTTTCCATTGGTACTCTCCCTCTCTTGTTTATTTAGAATCACCCTACTAATTTCCACTGGTGGGGTCAAGCCCTTAATTTCCACTGGAGGGGGTTACTCTTAATTTCCACTGGTGGGGGGTCATTTTCCACTGGTGGGGGTGTTCTCGATTCGTTCCAGTGTTCCTGATTCGTTCTCGATTCATGATTCGTTCCTGATTCGTTCTGGTTTCACGATTCGTTCCTGATTCGTTCCAAACTACCGATTCGGATAGATCCAAAAATGCTGTCAATGGCACAAAAGGATAGTTGACAAGGAATTTCGGATAGTGTGATTTATTTACAACGATTCGCAACAAAGATTCACTTGACACAAGATTCTGCTTTACGAATCGGACTCCAGTGTATAACGCAAGCGAATCACGTAAACCTGAGTCTTTTGATATGGTATTTTTCCAGTCCATGATTCGTTTTTGGCATATCGTGCAATCTGTCCGTCAATTGTTATTTTTGCATACCAGCCATGCATTTTATGCAATAGTTTAACCTTTAAACTAATGAGTCGGAATTTACCAACACAAACGGTTATGGGATTAGTAACCCAGCCTCATATAAAATGATAAAGTGATTCCCTATAGGATTCAACCCATAAAATAATTTAATTTAATTAGATAAAAGACTCGACTCTAATAGGCGAATCGGCTTTAAGCATTTTTAGAAGTTAAACAACACAACATAAAAGGACTCTTAAAATGATCATATCAATTATCTTAACCGCTGCCCCATTTATCACGCTTGGCGTTTTTGGTTTAATCGAAGAGTATCACAATTATAAGTTTCGCAATCTTGTTTCGATTGAAGCTGTTTCTAAAACCTATAACATAAGGGAGTCATAATATGGATTATCAATTACGCATTAGAGACGTTTTAGGCTGGTTTTTGGCAATGATGCTATTACTTGCGGCAATGTATTGCTTGCCATATCTAACGTTATTGGAGCCGTTTCATGATGAATGCGGAGTCGGTATTATGACTCAAAACTCTGGCGGCTTTTATATCAATCTTGTTTGCAAAGGATAAACACCATGACAAAACGCACAAACACAATAAACCTTTTGAATGATACCAAAACAACGAGTCAAAAACTTAAAGAATATTACGACTCGCCGTTTTGGCGCAATGTTAGATCACAAGCGGAGTCCAAACTTAAAAAGGCGACTCGTGATGACGGGACTCTTATATGGGATAAATTGCCAAACCTTTTGAGCGTGAATCCTAAGATAATTAAAGGTGAAAAGTTAGGCTATAAATCCGCTATTCTTCACCTTGCGCCGTCATGGGCAAGCGGTATCAACACATGCGCATTAGCGACTCTTGGCTGTGGTATGAATTGTTTAAACGAGTCTGGTCATGGGCAATTGCATATGATCAACAACGGGAGTCATCACGTACACATCGCAAGAGTCATTCGGACTCTAATATGGTTTAAATATCGTGATCAATTTAAAATCAAGATTCAACGTGAAATTGAGAGTCTACAACGCAAGGCGGTGCTAAAAGAGTCTGCTATTCCCGTTGTGCGTCCGAATGGCACAAGTGATCAAAAGTTTGAGTCACTCTTTCCAGAATTGTTTACCAAGAATCCGAATGTTACATTCTATGATTATAGTAAAATCGCTAATAGGAATGTGAGTCATATTCCAAACTATTCCCTTGTCTATTCTATGAGTGAAGACACAACAGAGTCCGACATAGAATCCGCTTTTAATAACGGCATGAATTGTGTTGTTGTGTTGCGCCTTAAACGTGATGAATCTAAACCAGAGTCCTTTATGGGGCGGCCTATGATCGATGGTGACTCCCATGATTTAAGGTTTATAGATCCGCAAGGCGTATTCGTTGGACTCTTCGCAAAAGGTCATGCCTATAAGGACTCAAGCGGATTCGTATATGAATTAGAAACAACAACAACACAAGAAAAGGAAACAATCTAATGACACTGATAGCAAACTATCCAAGCAAGAAAGCATGCAAAGAAAGCATAGGCGAGCCGCTTAAGTATATTGAGACAAGCATATTTGGCGCTGAGTATACGCCCAACGGGACTCTGACAGTAGTCAACCGCCCACATATAACCAAGCAAGGGCGGGAATGGTTTGGCCGCATAACAATGCGCAACGGGTTAATTCATAAAGTAACATAGCAACGGCTCAATATAACGCCCATAGAATAACCTTAGAGTCCTGTTAGGCTAATACCCTAGCGGGATTCTTTTTTGTGTTGTGTATGGCGCTTATATTGGCGCTTATGGCTTGTGTTATAATATAACAGAGTCAATTGGTTACTTGTCTATTACTTGCGAATGATTCTCATTATCAATAGCGAGTCTTGTTACGAATGATTCTCAATAGTGCTGCCGATTCGCTCGCCAAGCGCTAGTTTTTTCTTTTTGTCAAGCCTAGATCACAAATTGTTTCAGTCTTGTAACATTCGATCACATTTTTATACTGGGGGTTGACATTCGTTGGGACCCTCTGTAAAATACGCAGGTGATTCGGTATGGGTCTGTTTCCACCCACATCTACAACATAAGAATTTTACTTTGACCCTGTATCTACTGTGGTATTTATGCAACAGTATACGACATGCGCTACCCACTTAAGTCAACTACAAAGAAAAAGAATCATTGGTAATCAACGACTTATAAAATAGTTTAACTTTAGTTGTTACAAAAGGGTAAAAGTATCCCTATAGTATAGTAGGAGCTATACTTAAGTATATACTTAAGATCTCAACTTATCATATTATAATACTAGATAGATTAAGAAACTTAAGTTTATACTTAAGTATAGGTAGTACCACATGAGCGTCCACGATAAGATCCCCTATAGTGAAGTGATAGCCAAGAAGGTTAGAGAAGGTATTCGTAGTGGAGTATCTGTTAAAGATATTTTGTCGTCTATCCAGAAGTATCAGAATGCCCCCTCAAGTACAGCTACCTTCTATAAACTATATGGTGAGGACATAGCTGAAGAGAAGGCTTCTATTGTAGGTGCTGTAGGTTCTGTAGTTGTACAGCAAGCATTAGAGGGTGACTTCAAGTCTCAGGAACTCTTTCTTCGTAGTAAGGGAGGCTGGAGTCCAACATCTACAGTTAATGAGGTAGATCAGGTAGAAGACCCCGATGTAGATGAGTCAGCTATTGACTCCCTGATGAACCTATTAGGTAAGACCCGTAGTAATGATTACAGCCCAGACTCTTAGAGACTTACCAGATTCTGATGTAGCTGCACTATTAGAAGAACTAGGCCCCAAGAAGACAGAAGAGTTACAACACAACTGGGAATTTTGGGCTAGACCTGAACAGTTAGAGCCAGAGGGTATATGGAATGTTTGGGTTGCACTTGCTGGTCGTGGCTGGGGTAAGACCCGTGCAGGTTCAGAGTGGGTCAGACACAGGATCAAGAAGGGCGATAAGATTGTCCACTGTGTTGCACCTACTAAAGGTGATGTTCGCAGGGTTATGGTTGAGGGTGACTCAGGTCTACTCAATGTCTGTTGGAAGGGTGACAAGACATACCGTGGCAAACACATTGGTTTCCCTGTATGGTCCCCCACGAACAATACTCTTACATGGGAAAATGGCTCAAAAGCAGTCTTCTTCTCAGCGGAAGACCCAGAACGATTAAGGGGACCGCAAGCATATAGTGCATGGACTGACGAACTCTGTGCATGGAGGAATGCCCAAGAGACTTGGGATATGCTACAGTTTGGTTTACGTTTAGGTAAGCGTCCTCAAGTATTTGTAACGACGACACCTAAGACAACCAAACTGATACGCACAATACTAGACGATGATAAGACTACCATTAGCAAAGGGAGTACCTATGATAATGCAGCCAATCTAGCAGATACCTTCTTAGACGCAGTAAAGAAGACGTATGAGGGAACAAGGTTAGGTAGACAAGAATTATATGCAGAAATACTTGATGAAGCATCTGGCGCATTATGGAATAGACAACAACTTGCTAAGTGTGAGATAGACAAGGATGACGTACCATCTCTTAATAGGGTGGTTATTTCTATTGATCCGGCTATTACGTCAAATGCAGAAAGTGACATGACTGGTATTGTAGTTGCTGGTGTAGATGTCAACGGCATAGCTTATGTAATAGAAGACCACACAGGTAGATATACTCCTCAACAGTGGGCATCCAAAGCTGTAGAACTCTATAGAGAACATATGGCTGATAGGATTGTAGCTGAAAGAAACCAAGGTGGCGATATGGTTCGTCACACATTACACACAGAAGATGAAACAGTCCCAGTAAAGCTCGTACATGCATCCAGAGGGAAGATGGCACGGGCTGAACCAGTATCTGCATTATATGAGCAAGATAAGGTTAGACACGTAAGAGGACTTAATGACTTAGAAGATCAGATGGTACAGTGGGAACCTCTAGGGTCCATAGGCTCACCAGACCGTCTTGATGCTTTAGTTTGGGCTATAACGGACCTATCACTCAATGGCTACGCAAAACCTACGCTGAAACTAGCGTATAGTAGCGCCAAGGGACTAAGATAATGGTTAAGAAGCTCTCAGAGACAGAGGCCAAGAAGATATTAGGTGTAGCGGGTGACAACACCTCTAATGGTCAGATACGGGCTGATGAGTTTCTACCTGAGTTGCGTGGCAAGAAAGCTATACGCAAGTACCGTGAGATGAGAGATAACGACAGTACTATTGGTGCTGTCATGTATGCTACTGAACAAGTCCTTCGTGATGTTGATTTAAAGGTGATGCCAGCTAATGATAGTGCAGAAGCTAAGAAAGAAGCTGATTTCGTTGAGTCTGTACTTGACGATATGGACCATACCCTTGATGACCATATTGCTGAGTCCTTATCGAATTTGTCGTATGGCTTTGCTTGGTTTGAAGTCATATATAAAAGACGTAATGGCCCTACTGAAAGAAGCGATAAGAAGCGTTCTAAGTATTCTGATGGCCGTATGGGTGTACGCAAGATTGCTATTCGTGCGCCTTGGACAATCTCTAGGTTTGATGTAGATCAGAAGACTGGCGATGTACTTGGCATTTATCAGGATGGGTCGGGCTATAACAACTCTAATTATATACCTACTCGTAAAAGTCTGTACTACCGCACGACAACGATTAATGGTGACCCTGCTGGGCGCTCTATACTTCGCAATGCTTATACTTCTTATGAATATGTCAATAACCTACAGTCTATTGAGGCCATAGCTGTTGAAAGGGAACTTGCTGGTATCCCTGTTGCTCGTATTCCTGCTGAGTACTTGTCAGGGGATGCAACAGCCACACAATCTGGATTTGTCAATAACCTGCAATCTATTCTCAGGGATGTCAAGTTCAATGAGCAAGGGTACATTATTCTGCCTTCCGACACCTATCCCGATAAAGACGGAGCGCCTACCAATCAGAAGCTGGTAGATGTTGAGCTTATGTCTTCTAGTGGTAGCCGTAATATTGATATTGATCCTATTGTAAGACGTTACCAGCATGACATTGCTCGTAGTGTCCTTTCTGAGTTTCTTATGCTTGGTGGTGGCAACACTGGCTCTTACGCCCTCTCCAAGAGTAAGACAGACCTGTTCCTTCGTGCATTAGAGAGTTATATCCAAGCTATTGTTGATGTCCTCAATAAACAGCTTGTTGAGCGCCTCTGGGAGTTGAACGGTCTGAACTATGACCTGATGCCGACGATAACCGCTGGCGATGTAGCTCCACATGACCTTCGTGAGGTTGCAGCCTTCTTGCGTAACCTTAATGGCGCAAACATTGACGTTAGCAGTCACCCAGAGGTTGTTAAAGACCTTATGGACATTGCTGAATTAAACTATGATCCTGAAGCTGGTGTTTCAACCGCGCAGGAACCCCAACAAAAACAGGAAAATGAATAATGGCTACTTTTAATAAAGTTAATGACTTCGTTGCAAACGCAGTTCACAACATGGATTTAGAAAGCGACCAAGTTATTGTTGCTCTCTCTAACACAGCACCATCATCAGAAAGTCCAAATCCGTCTACGGATGGTAATGGTGTTCTGGCTAACGTGACACAGGTATCTTATACGAACCTCTCGTCTCGTAATGTAACAACAACCTCATCTTCGCAAACTGGTGGTACATACAAGCTAGTATTGGCTGACGTAACATTAACATCAAGCGGTGGTGCAACTGGACCATTCCGTTATGTGTATATCTACAATGATACTGTAACATCCCCTGCTGATCCTCTGATCGGTTATTATGATTACGGTTCATCACTAACGCTTAACGATGGCGACAGTCTTACAGTAGACTTCTCCGCTGCAAATGGTGTTCTTCAAATCGCTTAATGGGGTGTCAAAATGGTCGTATTAGCGAACAGAGTAAAGGTTGAGACATCGACAACGGGCACTGGGACTATAACTCTTGGTGCTGCTGTTGATGGCTATCAAACCTTCGCTGATGGCGGTGTAAATGATGGCAACATTGTACGTTATGGGATAGAAGACGGAAGTAATTTTGAGATAGGAAGTGGCACATATACAGCCTCTGGAACTACTCTCTCTCGCACTGTAAGTGAAAGCAGCAATTCAAATAATGCGATCAATTTAAGCGGGTCTGCTACGTTATTCTTAACCGTTCTGGCCGATGACCTTTCTGACACTTTGGATTATGGGCTTGTTACGGGCGCAGTTACTTTAACAGATGATTATGGGAGCCTGACCTAATGGCAAGACAAGTTCAGTTTCGCCGTGGAACAACGGCACAAACAAACTCATTCACTGGCGCGGTTGGTGAAGTCACCGTGGATACAGATAAGGATACGGTTGTCGTTCACGATGGCTCAACGGCTGGCGGTCATCCGCTTCCGACTTCGCTTGCTGATCTTGGAGTTACTTCATCAGCCGCAGAGTTGAATGCGCTTGATGGCATTCCCGCCACTTTAACGGCCACTGAACTCGGCTACGTTGATGGCGTTACATCTGCAATCCAAACGCAGTTAGATGCTAAACAATCCTTAGATGCTGAGCTAACAGAACTTGCAACTATGGCAAGTACAACCGCATCTGCTTTAGCCGATTTAACTCAAGCTGAAGTGCAGATACTTGATGGCGCTACTGTCAGCACTGCTGAGCTAAATTACGTCGACGGTGTAACCTCTGCAATCCAAACGCAGTTAGATGCCAAGATGGCTCCCACTTATACAGGCGATGTAGACATCACTGGCGAGCTAATCGTTGATAGCTATAACGAAACCTACGGCGCTGTTACGTCAAGCTCCAATGCCACAACGGTCAACTGCGAGGCTGGTAACGCATTCAGCCACACGCTGACAGAGAACACCACGTTCACATTTAGCAACCCGCCAGCCAGCGGCACGGCGTATAGCTTCAGTATTGAGATCATCCAAGATGGCTCTGCGTCTGGCTTCACGGTTACTTGGCCTGCGGCTGTTGATTGGCCCGCTGCTACAGCACCAACGCTTACAGCGACAGCATCTGCAAAGGATGTATTCGTGTTTTACACCCGCGATGGCGGCACAAATTGGTACGGGTTTACGGCTGGACAAGCGTTAGGATAAACGATGGCTACTAAGAAAAAGCTATTACAAGCGGCGGCTGGCAATGCTGGTGGTGGTGCTGGCCTTGATGTTGATGATGTGTTCAGCACATATTTGTATGAGGGGAATGGAACGTCTCAGTCTATAGATAATGGTATTGATTTATCTGGCGAAGGCGGGATGACTTGGATAAAATCCAGAGACATTAGTGGTAATAATACAATTTTTGATACCGCTAGAACTAATGGCTTTGCGGAGTCTTTATACACTAATACTACAGGTGCAGTAGTCACTGGATGGGCAGGCTCAGTAGACAGCACAGGTTTTAACCTTGGCGTGGGTTATTCTAATGTAAATGCGTCAGGAAGCGACTACGCTTCATGGACATTCCGCAAAGCCCCACGCTTTTTTGATGTGGTGACATGGACTGGGGATGGGGCAAATAATAGAAAAATATCGCATAATCTAGGTAGCGTACCCGGCTGCTACATCGTGAAGCAGATTAACGATGGCCGTAGTTGGAATATTTACCACAGAGGCTTAAACAATGGAAACAGCCCAGAGGATTTTATCCTTACTTTCGACACAGACGCACAAACAGACGTAGATTATTGGAATGATACAGCACCCACTGCGACTGAGTTTACTATAAACAACTATACCCCACTTAATGAAAATGGGGGTAACTACGTAGCCTACCTATTCGCCCACAATGACGGTGACGGTGAGTTCGGCCCTGATGGTGATGCTGATATTATCAAGTGTGGGAGTTATACGGGGAATGGTTCTACAACTGGCCCAGTAATTGACTTGGGGTTTGAGCCGCAGTGGTTACTTATAAAAAACACAACTTCTGGCGGTACAGATAAAGACTGGGTTGTGATTGACTCTATGCGTGGCTTCAATCTCCCTTCAATTAATACAGCATTGCTAACTCCTAATAGCTCTTCAGCGGAAACAGCTTCAGGTCTTGGTGGCTCTGGAGATTCATATGTAGCTCCATCTGGAGAAGGGTTTCAACCAATAAATGATAGGTCTCAAGTAAATACGTCTGGGGATAATTATATTTATGTTGCTATACGGCGTGGCCCCTTGGCGGTGCCAGAAAGTGGCAGTGATGTATTTTTTATTGATACATATGATAGCTCAGCCACACCGCCGTTTACCACAACAGCCACTATAGATTTTGCGTTTAGGAGAAGGGTTCACCGTTCCGATGGTTGGTCTACGGGGGCCAGAATGATAGACACAAGGTCTTTTCGCACAGAAAATGCAAACGAAGAAGACAATAGTAGCCTGCACCGTTGGGATTATAATAATGGTTGGGGGGAAGGTTCTTTCCCTAGCTCTACTTATTCTTGGATGTGGAAACGTGCGCCTAGCTACTTTGACGTAGTGGGATACACGGGTAACTCAACAGCAGGGCGTACTGTAAGCCATAACCTTGGTGTCGCACCAGAAATGATGTGGGTGAAGAAAAGAAGCAGTGCAGGTTATTGGCGTGTTTATCACAAGAGTTTAAACGGCGGCACTAATCCAGAGCAGTACGGGCTTAATTTAAACGAAACTGTTGCAGAGTATGACGATAATTTATTATGGAATGATACTGCACCAACGGCATCTGTTTTTAGTCTAGGCACACAAGGTAACGTAAACTTTAGTGGCACCACTTACATAGCCTACCTATTCGCAAGTCTAGATGGTGTATCCAAGCTGGGGAGTGTTAGCCACACTACAGGCAGCAACACAGACGTAGACTGTGGTTTTAGTGCAGGGGCTAGATTTGTTATACTTAAAGGTGCTGACCTTGCAACGGGGTGGCTGGTGTTTGACTCAACTAGAGGAATTATCAGCGGCAACTCGCCGAGCATTGCATTGAATAGTTCAAGTGCTGAAGATAGCTCACAAGATAAGCTAGACCCTTACAGTTCAGGTTTTTCTGTTGGCCCCGATATAGCCACAGGTACATGGATTTATTACGCAATAGCATAATCAACTGACACAGGAGACTTTCAATCATGTCAGAATATCGCAACAGAACAACGGGCGAAGTTAAAACACAAGGGCAATGGCGAGCCGCTAACCCCAACATGTCTTTGCCTCGCACATGGAAAGCTGCAACGCTAGATGCACTAAACTTAGATGCAGTGCTACGAAGCCCAGCGGCTACCACAGGCGCATATCAAAGCTCAGTTCGTGATGGTGTTGAGCAAGATGCCAATGGTAACTGGGTAGAAAAGTATGTCGCTAGAGATATGTTCGCTGACACCACAGAGGATGGCGTCACGACAACCAAAGCAGAACACGAAGCCGCATATCAGGCCACCTTGGATGCAGCAGAAGCAGAGCGTAATCGAACCAAGCGTGATGGTTTGCTGGCTGAAACAGATTACTTTGCGCTGACCGATGTAACGATGGATGCCGCTATGACAACCTACCGTCAGGCTTTGCGTGATATTACAGCACATTCTAATTGGCCTAATCTTGAAGACGCTGACTGGCCGACGAAACCGTAAGGTAAATAGTCCATGCTTGGATTTTCACCACTAGCTTCAACAGCACTTGCAGATGACATAGGCTTTGCAGTTTATGATCTAGTTGCTGATGCTGGGTCTTTTGTCGCTACAGGCCAAGATGTAACCTTCTCTACCAGTGAGATCATCGGCACTGGTGTCTTTACTTACACGGCGCAAGATGCTGGCTTGGTGGTTACAAAACCTGCTGATGTTGGGTCGTTTGCGGTTACTGGTCAAGACATTGGATTTAGGTTTGATGCTAAGGTAATTGCTCAACAGGGTACATATATTGTATCCCCACAACAGATTACAGATAACACCCGCAAGGTTGCTGGCACAGGTCAGTTTACACTAACGGGTCAGTCTTTTGGCATTGAGTACCCACTACCTGTTTCTGAGGGAACCTTTACCCTCTCAGGTCAAGCTAACGTATTTGGCGTAACTCTTTCCGCTGGTACTGCTTCCCTTAGCCTTACAGGTCAAGCAGCAAATACCAACACCCGTATTCAGAACGGTTCTGGTAGTTTTGCTTTAACTGGTCAAGACGCCAATATAGTTCCAACTACTATCGTAGATGCGGAAATTGGCATATTTACTCTGACGGGTCAGACCTCTGATCTACTTCGTAATTATGCTCTGATTGCAGAAGCTGGCAGCTATAGCCTTACCTTCCAAGACACCGATACAGATGTTGTACTTGGTGTAGAGACAGGTAGCTTTGCCGTTAGTGGTCAAGGGGTATCGTTTAACGTAAACTTCCCTGTTGAAGACGCTTCTTACTTACTCACTCAGAACGATGCGACCTTTAACGTAAATGTTCCTGTTGATGCTGCGTCTTTTGCTATCAACGGATTTGATGCGTCTTTTGCTGTAAACTTCCCCGTTGAATTTACAACCTATAGCCAGACTGGCTTTGGAGCGCAGTTTACTACAACAGTGCCTGTAGAGGCTGGTTCGTTTGTCTTCGGCGCTGAAGATGCAGCATTAGATGTAAACTACTACATGCTTGGGGCGCAAGGTTCATTTGCCCTAACTGGTCAAGACACTACCTTGATTGCCGGTAAAGTTCTTGATGCACAGGCTGGTAACTTTGTTCTTACCGCTGATGATGCAAGACTAGAGCCAGAGCTAACCCTACCTGCTGCTGCTGGTGTATTCAGTCTTACTGGTCAATCTAATGGGTTTGGTCATGTACTTGAGGCAGACAAAGGTACATTCGTAGTGACATACTACGATGCAGACATTTATAGGGCATCGACCAGACGGGCTGTGTTTATTACAGCTAACTCAACTAATCAGGCTCTTATACAAAGCACGGCAAACTCTGCTGTCCTTGATGGAAATTATAATAAGGCGGCATAATGGCTTTCCACATTAAACAAAATGATACCAGTCCCTCTATCTTAGCAGAGCTTAAAGACGCTAATAATATTCCAGTCAACATAACTGCTGCTACGGCTAAGATTTTTGTTAAAGCTATTGATGGTACACTTAAGATTGATCAGAGTGTACAGATTATCAATGCTGCTCTTGGTACGGTTAGGTATGACTGGCAGACAGGTGATACAGATACTGTCGGTACATACTCAGTAGAGTTTCAAGTTACATATACAGATGGTTCCATTGAAACCTTCCCTAACA
>Ga0208667_1000620_pt1 | contig 14677 bp, 9 predicted proteins | sample 11BtaG_FD_184085 | JGI IMG/M metagenome (GOLD analysis project Ga0208667, IMG submission 184085) | Marine viral communities from the Subarctic Pacific Ocean - 11B_ETSP_OMZ_AT15265_CsCl metaG (SPAdes) (version 2) | ecosystem: Environmental > Aquatic > Marine > Oceanic | place: Pacific Ocean... | reverse complement strand
AGGGCTTCTTCGTTAGACGCTGATTACACCTTCAAAGATTATGGGGGTTCCGTTCAGATCCTTAGAAACGACTCAGAAGAATATAGGATTGCTACTATAGACGGCCTTGCCAACGGGGGTTTGGGGGTAGTGCATCGTGAGGTATCGGCTATCACAGACCTACCTTCGATTGCTCCTGATGGATTTACAATCAAGATCAAAGGAGACGCAAGGAGTGAGGACGATGACTACTACGCTCAATTTGAAGCCAACGATGGTCTTTCTTTCGGAGAGGGTGCTTGGGTTGAGACGATAGGTTACGAAGTGAACACTAATGTTGACTCTGACACTCTTCCAGCACAGCTAGTTAACACAGCACTCAACACGTTTACTTTTGAGTCTACTGGCTGGGCAAGGCGAGAGGTAGGTGATGACAACACCAATCCGTTCCCTAGCTTTATAGATAAGACCATCAACAACTTTGTGTTCTTTAAGAACCGCTTGGGGTTCATCTACGAAGACTCTTTGTTCCTTTCAGCAGCTGGCGATCTATTTAATCTCTTTAGATCCACAGTTCGTGAGACATTGGACACTGCTCCTATTGACGCTACAGCTATCGTATCGCGTGTAACAAACCTGCGATCTGCGGCCACGTTCCAAGAGAACCTTGTGTTGTTTGGGGAGCGTGGTCAGTTTGTTGTTAAGGGAGAACCCTTGTCCAACAGCACGATCACCATTGATACTGTTACGTCCTACGATGTGGACACTACTGAAGACCCTGTAGCCCTTGGTTCCTCGGTTTACTTCCCGTTCTCCCGTGGATCTTACTTTGGCATCCAAGAGTTCAGTTTGAACGCTACAACCTCGGTGTATGAGTCCGTAGACATCAGCAACCAAGTTCCTGCTTATATTGAGAAAGGAAGCATTGCTAAGATCACAGGCACTTCCTCGATGGACATGATCCTTGTGACCACTGGGGGAGGAACGATCTACGCCTACAAGTATTACTTCAACGGCAAGGAAAAGGTTCTGAGTTCTTGGGGCAAGCTACAGTTTAGCTTTGATGTCCTAGGCATCGATTTCATCAACAGTTCGCTTTACATCACAGCAGGAAAGAACAATGAGACCCTGCTTCTTGAAATGAACGTGGAGGATCTCAGACTTGAGACAGACACTGTGGGAGGCTTCACTGTCCACCTAGATTGTCTCAAGAAGTTTGACTCCGCTGGAGACACTTTAACGATCCCTGAAGAACGGGTGATTGATCTTGGGTTTACTCCTAGTTCCACCGATCAAGTCGAGGTTGTTACATCAAGCGGTAACAAGCTGAGTGTTGTTCGTGTTGAAGGCTCTTCTGCTTTCGTCATGGCAAACAACGAGGCTATGTTCAGTGGCTTGAGTTACGACATGGAATACACTTTCTCTGAACCTGTGTTCCGCACGGGTAACCCACCGACTCCTGTAGGGGTAGGCAATCTTCAGCTTCGCACAGGCACGTTGTTCTTTGCTGATGCGGTCAAGTTCTCCGTTAAGGTAACTCCGTATCTCAGGGACACTGATACATACACCTTCAGTCCTAACGTGATCAATGTGACCACTACTGACTCTCTTATTAAAGAAGAGGGGAAATTCACGTTCTCAATCTTTACGTCTGCTGAGAAATCCAGTATAAAGATTGTTAATGACACACCATTCCAAGCAACCTTCCAAGCCTGTGAGTTTGAAGCAAACGTCCACACCAGAGCACGTAGAGTATAAAAAGGTTCATATTAGAACCACTGTTGAAAGTGACTTTAAACCTGTCGCTGACAACATGAGAGATATGGATGTGCTTGAGTGTCGCTTGAATGGCCACGATCCCTTACAGGCACTGGAGTCATCTATGGAATCGGACTATGCCTCTTACACTATCGTGTGTAACGAGACTGACACTCCCTTGGCTTGCTTTGGCATCGGAGACATAAATATGTCTTACGACTATATTTGGATGTTAGCCACTGACAAACTCGTAGAGACCGCAGGTTTTGAGTTTGCCCGTGAAAGCAAGAAGGTTGTTCAACGCCTTCAATCTTTAGCCATGAAGCCTTTGACCAATATGGTTCACAAGGACAACAAAGTGGCTATCAGATGGCTACGCTTCTGTGGGGCTAAATTCAACGATCATCCTTTTACTGACAACTTAATTCAATTCATTATAGAACCCAATGTGTAACCCTTTAATCCCAATAGCTTTAGGCGTAGCAAGTGCCGCAAGCACTTATGCGGGTCAGAAGAAAACCGCAGACGCTCAAGAGAAAGCACAACGTCAAGCATCTCAAGCGGAGCGTAAGCGTTACCTTCAAGAACTCAGTTCGATGAGAGCAAGGCAAGCTCAAGAAGCTGTCGCCCGTGCTCAGAAGAAGGATGCTGTTGATCGCGAGGCGATGAAAAAGGAAAGCACTCAAAGGCTTATAGCGGTCTCTGAGGCGGGTGTTGCAGGACAAAGTCTGAATACTTTGCTTCACAACCTGTCAGTCAACAAGTCGCGGTTCCTTGTGTCTCTTGATCAGCAACAGCAGTTCAATGAACAAGAGGCAGACCTTAGAATGTCTGATGCTGGTATGAGAAGCTACTCAAATCAGTTACGAATCAATCAACCCATCAAGCAAGCAAGCCTTCTTGAAGCAGGTATTCAGGGGTTACAAACTGGTATGACGATGTATCAAGCCATGCCCTCACCCGCTCCTAAACCTCCATCTCTTACAACTTAATGACCCAAGCAGAACTTTTCAAAGCTCTCCGAGGCGAACGCAGGACTGAAGTAGACCTTTCACTTGGTCAAGTCCCTGTAAGCCCTACGATCCAAAGCGGAGGTAAATACACTGTTGTCGTTCCTCCAGTGTCCCGCCAGAACTCAGCCACTAGACTGTCTGCTGTGCTGGCTCAAGTTCCTCAAGTAACAGGTCAGTTTAAGAACATCCAGCAACAAGCAGGAGTTCGGGAAGCAAACGAGTTAACTCCTGATGAGGTTATACGAAGGTTTCAAGACGGGGACGTTGAAGCACAAGGAGTGTTAGCTTCGTTCGGTAAGGAGAAGACCTTCCAAGAACAACTATACTCAAGGTATTTCACAAGCACTCTTCAACCTGGTTTTACTAAGGTGGAAAGTGAGGTGCGTAATCTTACACCTCGTCAAATCGCTGAGATCGGTGATGTTCGTTCTTACGTCCAGCAGAAGCTAGTGAACTCTATTGACCCTGATGTCTTCAATACCATCAAAGATCCTAATAATCGCTTCATGGCTCAACGCCACAACCTTGCGATGGAGGCTTTGATTCCCAAGGTAGTGGAGGGTGTTGTAGGTTCTGCTGAACGTAAGAAACAAGATTACGCTCTTACTCAAAGTCTTGAGTCAGAAAAAGATGGACTTTCAGATATAGGAGTTCAACAAGGTGTTCCTGAAGGGGAGGATATTTCGGTTACTGTAGAAGGTTTGAGGTCTACAGCGTTTGGTAGTAGAGAAATTGATCCTACCACCGCTGAAGACATAGATAGCGGGAATATGGCTAGGGTGGGAGGAGATGAAAAACGTGGGTCTTCTGGTATGTTATATAGAGGATTGGAGAATGATATTCCTACTGTTGCTATTCATAAATCCCACGGGCTGAAGGGTAAAGACTACATCAAAGTCACAAGCGATTTGTTCCCTGAAGGTAAGATTTTTCAAGTAGCTGGAACAGGCCCAGCACCAGGAAGGCTCGATTTCTATAGTTCAAACAAAGAAGAATACAACAATTTTGCAGCACAGAAACTTCAATCAGTTGTAAAGGTAGATAAAGACGGGAAACCTCTTGCTGTTAAAGCTCCCTCCAATATCGCTAGGATGGTAGAGGCTTCATCTTCTCGCCTTGCTGCTCAAGGTATAGGTAACGATCAAATAATTGCTGCGACATACAAAGGTCTAAGTGCAAGAGCAAACTCTTACCTTGCTAATGGTGACCTTGAGAACGCTAGGGAACTCCTTGAATTGGTTGAAACTGGCGAAATCAAGGTAGAGGGGAAATCTTTTATCAAGACTGCTACTGGCAGGACTTTAGCTACTGAAATGCTTAAAAGCATCGAGGCTGAAGAGGACAAAATAGATCGTGAGGAAAACAAGATTCTTGGTAACGAAAGTAAGAAGTTTGAGAACGAGACTAACGCACAAGCAAGAGCTATTGCTGTTGGTCTTTCCGAAGATCCTACAGAAGAAGAAGAGGAAGATGCTTTAAATAGGTTGGCAGAACTTGAACAATCAATAGTAACTGCACAACAAAACAACCAAGTTGACGCTGTTACAGCTAATAGACTTGCCGCTACCATATCAAGTTTTGAAAACGACATTAAGAACAGAACCACTCTTCAGAATCAACTACACGCTCAAGAAGTTGCTGCTCATGGTGCAGCCTCTGGAAATATCCCTTCAGAAGTAGCAGACTTTCATTCCGAGCCTAACGAAGCAGTTTTAGGACTTTACGAAAAAGAGTTGGGGAAAGCTTACCTTGATATACATAAAACGGAGAATTATGCTGCTGGGACTCAAACATACTCAGCGTCTTTACAAGGCATTATGAAGGTAAATGCGGCACAAGCAAAAACACAAACAGACGCATGGGCATTGAAAACCTTAGATCCTCAAGATCCTGCTTATAGGTCTAAGTATGAGGACAAGTTTACAAGTAACTTACAAAAAATTATTGGAGCTGAAAAGGATAAGGGACAAATCGTAACTCCTGATTCTCCTCCTAATGCTTCTGAACAAGTTATTAACCTTCTAAAGGAAAAGGGACTTGCTCTAACAGAGAGCAACATAGACTTAGCTCAAGAGGAACTTCTTAAAGATTCTTCTAGAACCTCCTTACTTGATAAGGATTATAACTTTAACCCTAAGTCTTTGAAGTTCTTAAGAGGACAACGGCATCTTAACAGTTTTAACAGCCTTATTGATAATGATGTTCTTTTTGATCGTGCTAATTTACCTCCAAGTTCAATGGCAGAAATTGCTACTGTAGGTGCTAGAAAAGCTGTATCACCTTCCTACTTTTCTGATATTAGTAGAACTTTGAAGAACACTTCTGATCCTCTAAAGAAACTACAAATCCGACAAAATTATATTCAAGCACACGTAAGATTTACAGGACTTCCTGTTGATGTTATTGAGGGAAGCATGGTAGTAGTCAATAGTATAGCCTCAGGCGGCAATTACGTAACTAGCGATATCATAATACCTAGTAGCAAAACTACTACATTTACTCTAGATTTTGACGCAGCCGATAACTACTTCAAGCGATACAACGAGCGGATAATAAGTTCTGAAGCTGTTGTTGCTTACGACAAAGGAAATACCTCACTGATGGATCGAGCGTTTGCTGCTGGGGTAGCCAAAGGACAACTCACCGAAGATCAGCGTCAAGACTTCATCGATGAACAACTCAGGATAGGACGCGACATCGGTATCATTAAACCTCTTTCCCAAAACAACGAACAAGAATAATGTCTCAATATAGTTCTCTTGCTGCTGCTACTAACTTTCTTAAAAGCAGTCCCACATACGCTTCTCGTCCTTTGGCGAGATCCTTTGTAGATCAGGATGGCAACGAAAAGTTTGAAGCCCTAGATCCAGAATACTCGCACTTAAATACTCCCCAAGAACTTGAGGATGACTCTAGTTTCATCGGTGATGTGTTTCAAGGTATTGGGGCGGGTATAGAGGGCTTTGGTCGTTCTATCGTTGGACTTGCGGACGTTGTAGCCTTTGATGCTATCCCTGACAGTTGGTCTGAGGATAGACTGATTGATCGCCCTGAAGGTGTGGTCGGTGGTCTTGCTTCAGGTCTCGTCCAGTTCGGTCTTGGGTTTATTCCAGGATTGGGTGTAGCGGGGCTTGCTGGCAAGGGACTTACTGCTGCTCGTCTTCTTAAGCAAGGTTCTACAGCGATGAAAGTCACTAAGGGCTTTGTTGCTGGTGGAACTGCTGACTTCGTGTCCTTTGATGGACAAGAGAAACGCTTAAGCAACCTTATGACTCAGTTTGACAATCCTTTAGTCAACAACGCTATCACCCAGTTTCTTGCAGCACCTGATGATGATGACGAAGAGATTAAAGGTCGTCTTCAAAAAATGTTGGGAGAGGTTGGAGGTCGTCTTAAGAATGTGGCAGAGGGTGCAGCCATCGGTGGCATTGTCGGTGGCAGTGTTGGTTTGTTTGTTAAAAGTCTAAAGCAACTCAAGGCCGCTCGTAACTTTGACGGCACTGAAGAAGCCGCTAAGAAACTTGAAGATGCTACAAAAGAAGTAGAAGAGGAAGCCATCGCCTCTGGTCTCGCTACTCCTGACGGGCTTGAGATTGCTGGCAAGCTCCAAAGCACTCCTTCGCGTCCTCCTGCACTTCCACAAGAGCAAGCAGGTGTGGATGTAGCAGGGGAAGCTGTAGAACCAGTAGGAGGAGTTCAAGCTATCTTGAGTGCTCCTGAAACCATCAAACAACTTTCGGGTGCTGAGACTCCAGCGGAGGTATCAAAAGCTATCGATGAAGTTACACAGAAACTTCTTGAAAGCCAAAAGATGACTGACCTAGATCCAGAAAATCTCTTTTCTGAAGTTAAAGGCATGATGGAGGTGATGGGCTTAGACCCTAGTAATCTTGATGAGTATGCGTTGATGTTTGAAAGAAACAACGCAAGTCACATTAAGGAGTTGAAAAAGATTCACCATAAGCAACACGCTACTTATCACGCCATGTTTTTGGCACATCAAAAGTTAGCTAACGCTACAAAGAAATTTGAAAGCCTTACTAATGCCAATTCGTCTGCTGATGAGATCCTTAAAGCAGAGAGGGAAATTGTAAGGGTTCAAGCTCAACTTGAAAATATTCACAGAATCAATAGTCAAATTGGATCTTTATTAGGCCAAGGGTTAGGCTTTCGCAGAAAATCAGTGCTCAATAAGGCTTTTGGAAGTGGAGGAAAGCAATCTCTTGATGAAGTTAAAGTAAAACCTGAAGAACTTGAAGATTTTAAAAAAGGAAGCAGAAACGAGCAACTGATAAACAAAATCAAAGAATCAGAGGAGCTTCAGCAAACTGCCAAAGAAAACGAAGACTTAGCCAAAACTCTTGAAGGTGACTCCCCTGATGTTGCTGATGCTGTTAACTCTAAGACCGAAGCTGTAGAAAAGAACAAAACAAAGCTGGAGGAATTAGAAGAAAAGCTAGAGGCAGAACTCAAACGTCAACGCACAAAAGCACAAAAACTCAAAGATTCTACTGGAGATAAAGCAAAGAAAACTCCAAAGGCTCCCGAAGAGGTTCCTGCCAATATTGTTGAACTTCGGGACAAGATAAAATATTACAAGAAAGCTATCAAGCAGGACGAGCAGATGCGTGATGCTTTGGAGGAGTTGGATCTTCTCCGTAGAGAGACTCCTGCACAGACTGCCAAAAGGATTGCTTCTAAGCCTCGTAAGGTAAAAGACCCTGATCCTCTTCAAGATACGATCAAACAACTGAAGGCTAAAGGTGCTAAGATCACAGCAGAGCGTGTAGGCAAACCGAAGGGCAAGGGTATACTTCCAATCGACAAGCTGATCAAAGAGTTACAAGGACTTCAAAAGAAGGCAGCAAGCCCTCGCACTGGCACAAGCAAGGAGACTACACAGAACTCTCGTATTCTTGAGGATGATCAAGCAAGGGATCTGATCGAGCGTATCAAGTTCTACAAGGATGCTTTCAAAGACGAAAAGCAACTCAATGGTCTCCTAGCTGAGATTGAAAAGATTGCTAAAGAGACATCAGAAGAAACTGCAAAGCGTTATCGTGCAAAAGCTGACGCACCTGTGACTCCGCAATCGACTCTGATTAAGCAGAAGAAAAAGCAACTTAACGCTCTTGTTAAGGCTCGTCTCGATGAGAATGCCGTTGCTCTCAAGTCCTCTGACATTAAGAGTCAAAAGGACTTTGCTGATTTTATGGCTCAGAACATCGGGTCACAAGACATGATCACCTTTGCAAAGCGAGTCAACCTTGCAGCAAGTAAAGGGAATCTTGAGCAAGAACTTTACAACATTCAGAACTACGTTCAGCAGTCAGGCTTCACCAAGATGCTCAACGGAGCACTTCAAGTCTTTACTGGAAACATCCTGAGTGGGCTACCTACTGCTGTTATCAACGCAGCTACTCCTATGTTCTCAGGTATGCTTAAGCGTCTTGAGACTGCTGTAGGTGCAGCTATGGCAGGGGACAAGGAGCTTCTAAAAGCCACAGTTACCATCCACTCCAATTTCGATACTATAGCAAAGGCTGTAAGGATGGCAGTAGCCTCTGCAAAAGCCAACGAGGATGTTCTTTTAAAGGGAACACAAATCTTTGACGATGGTATAGGTGGTGTAGGCAAGCACGGACAAGCACTGGCAGCTTCGACCCTTGGGCTTAAGGATGACTCTCTTATCGGGTCTGTTGCAAACACCTTAAACTTCCTTACCCATCTTCCGAATAGGCTCAATGGTTCTGTCGATACACTCAACAAGACCATTCAGACTCACGCTTATCTATCCCAGCACTTCACCTACGAGGGCATCACCAGAGGAATCAAGGATGGTGCAGAACTTGCTAAGTATGTAGACACCAATGTCCGCAAGATGTTTATGGATGATGGTTCTTTGTTTTCCGAAGAGCGTCTTGCAAAGTCGTTTGCCATTACTGCTCAAAAGAAAGGCTTAGATCCCTCTGCTAACCCCGAAGCATTCAGCAGGGAGTATGCAGACTTCATTGCCAAGAACACTCCTAGAGACTCTGCTGCGATGCAGACACTTGCTCGAAAGGCTGAGTCTTATGCCAGAGAGATAACCTTCACTGCTGAACCTGGGGAACTGACAAGACTTGTAAACGTAGCACGGGACAAACTTCCTGCGACTCGTTTCCTTCTTCCGTTTGTTAACACTCCTATGAACGTGTTGAAGTTTGGGTTGGCTCGGACTCCGTTCGGGGTGGCTAAGGATTTGGCTCCCTTGGTATTTTCCAAGACCTCAAAGGCTCGACAAGCGTATGACGCACTGTCTCCGATTGAGAAAGCAGCATACAAGGGTCGTATGGCTACCTCGGTGGGGATCGCAGGGACGCTTACATACTTTATGATGAACAACAGGGACTTCATCACTGGAGGTGGCCCAAGGAACTTCCAAGAAAAGAAAGCGTTGGAAGCTACTGGGTGGAGACCTTATTCGTTCAAAATAAAAGGCAAAGACGGCAAAGTCACTTACATCAGTTACCAACGCACCGATCCGTTTGCCACGATGCTGTCTGTCTTTGCTGATCTCGCAGAGACTGCTACCCTGTTCCCTGAAAGAGATAGTAGTGGAATGGAAGTCTTAGCTGCTGCATCCTACAACATCATTGAAGGTCTTACTGATCGCTCGTTCCTTAAAGGACTCAACAACCTTCTCAACATTGCTCAAGACCCTGAGACTTACATTCCCAAGACGGGGCGTGACATCCTCTCTGGTCTTGCTGTTCCTATGTTCGTGGACAAGATCAAGAACACTGAGGCTGAACGCATGATCAGGGAGACCAAGACGTTGAGTGACGCTATCCTTCGTAAGTTGCCTTTTGCTGAAGAAAAGGTCTCTCCGAAGATGACATTCCTCGGAGATCCAGTGTATGTCCAAAACCCCGTGGGTCTCTTGGGAGTTGTTAACCCTATCTTCATCTCCAGCAAAAAGAATGACATCGTTGACAAGGAACTGAGCGGACTTATTCATGGCTTCAGTATGCCTTCTGAAAACTTCATCAATCACTCTTCTACCAGTATGAGAGAGTTTGAGAACGAAAAGGGAGAAGATGCCTATTACAGGTTCCTTAAGTTGTCTGCGGAGGTTACAATCAACGGACGCACCATGCGAGAATCCCTTAAAGGTCTTATGAAGTCCAGAGGTTACAAGCAGATGAAAGAAGCTCACGATCTTGCAGGGGACGCTGACGTTATGAAAGATCCTCGCATCGGGGCTATCAACTCAGTCCTGAGAGCTTACAGGCACAAGGCCAAGCAGCAAGTAGGCAAAGAGTTTCCTGAGCTTCGTAAGACTGCTGATGAGATCCTTTACAAGTCTCGCATGATCAGACAAGGCATCAACCCTGACAACCCTATCCCATCCCTTTAACAACTAATAACATTTAAAAGACCATGCCCACAGTAACAAGCGGTAGATCATTTTATCAAACAGACGATGTCGCAGGTTCCAGTATTACCTACGGATTCGATTCCCTTTCGGACAGTGACATCGTTGTGGTTGGTATTGACTCCGACACAAGCACTCGCACGATATTGGAAGAAAGCGTAAATTACACCTTAAGCTCTTCCACTAAAACCATCACTTGTCTTGTTGCTTCTTGGGCAACCATTGACGCAACCTTTGACCTCATTCGTGTCTACAGGGCAAGCACTACGCAAGCCTTAGTGGACTTCAAGAACGGAGGGACACTCAGCGAAACCGACTTAGACAACGCTTACAAGCAAAGTCTCTTTGTTGCTCAAGAGGTCTCTGAGGACGCTTCGGATCTTGGAACTGGTGGCCCTTCGGTGATCACAACTGCTTACATCGAAGACAATGCTGTGACTACAGCTAAACTTGCGGCCCTGAGTGTTACTGAAGCCAAACTTGCTGCGTCCAGTGTAACCACCGCAAAGATTGCTGATGATGCTGTAACAACCGCTAAGATCGCTGATGATGCTGTGACATCCGCTAAGATTGTTGATGATGCTGTCACAACCGCAAAGATCGCTGATGATGCTATTACCTATGCTAAGGTTGACGTAGCTACCACTGCTGAGATGGAGGGACAAAGCACAGCAGGTGTAGTAACTCCTGATGTCTTGAAGTATTCTCCGTTTTCTCCGAGGGCTTACGGAGTAGTAACTTACGACACCTCCGCTCCTGCTTTGGAATCAGGTTCTTATAATGTTGGGTCAGTAAGTGAACCCAGTGAAGACGTAAGGCGTATCACGTTCACTACTGCTCTTGATGATGCTAACTATACTGTAGTTGCTATAATGGAGCATACATCCACTAATTCTTCCTTTAACGTAGAAGTCATATCCAAAACCGCGACTTATTTTGATCTTGAGTCTAGTAGTAATGACGCGACTTCCTACAAGATTAACTTCGTAGTGTTTGGAAGCACCTTAAGCAGTTAAGATGAACACTACTAATCACACCGCGATTGTTGGGACGTTGGGTTTGATTGCTAACATCACCTTAGAACAAGTGAATACGATGGTCGCTATTTGTGTCGGCTTGGCTACAATTACCTACCTTGGAGTCAAGATAATCAAGGAACTTAAAAAGTAACATAACTGTATGAGTAAGCAAAGTAACAAGGCAAGAAGCCTGAAGATGGAAGAACTCCAAGACCTTCTTATCGATCAATTCATCGATCAGATTCAAAGTGGAGAAGCCGCACCTGCTGTTCTTAACGCAGCCCGACAGATGCTGAAGGACAACAACATCACCGCAAGTGCCTCTGTGGATTCTCCCTTGGAGTCGCTGGTGAATCTGCTTCCGTTTGAGGACGCAACTGATATGGTTGTTGGCTTAGATGAATGACATCCCTGAAAAGCTGAAAGACTTCCGTAACTTTCTTTGGGTTACTTGGTCTCACCTTAACCTTCCTGCACCTACTCCTATCCAATACGAGATAGCTGAGTGGATGCAGAAAGGCCCATCACGCTCCATTGTTGAGGGCTTTCGGGGTGTAGGGAAATCTTGGATCTGTTCAGCCTTTGTAGTTCACCAGTTACTTTTAGATCCTCAAAAGAACATCTTGGTTGTTTCAGCATCCAAGACCCGTGCTGATGACTTCTCTACGTTCACCCTTCGGTTGATCCATGAGATGCCTATTCTCACTCACCTTATTCCTGGTGATAAGCAAAGGTTTTCCAAAATCTCCTTTGACGTAGGCCCAGCCAATGCGTCTCACGCTCCCTCTGTAAAGTCTCTTGGTATCACCTCGCAGCTTACAGGAAGTCGTGCTGACATCATTGTTGCTGACGATGTGGAGGTTCCTAATAACTCTGCAACGCAATCGATGCGTGATAAACTCTCTGAGCAGATCAAGGAGTTTGAAGCTATCCTTAAGCCCAATGACGAAAGTCGAATCCTTTTCCTTGGCACACCTCAGTGTGAAGACAGTGTATATACAAAACTTGCCGAGCGGGGTTACAGTAACAAGGTCTGGCCAGCTAGAAAGGTAACAACATCCAAGAATGAAAAGGTTTACAAGGGAAGTGTTTCTGATCTTTGCGTAAGCGATGAGGACAAGGGAACACCCACTGAGCCTTCTAGGTTTGACGATATCGACCTTGCAGAACGTGAAGCATCCTATGGTAAGACAGGGTTTGCTATGCAGTTCATGCTCGATCCCAAGCTGTCTGACTTGGATCGTTACCCGTTGAAGATCAATGACTTGATTGTCATGGACATCGACACTGACACTGCTCCTGAGAAGTTGGTGTGGGCACAATCACCTGAGAACGCTTGGGATAGCTCAGTGCCTAACGTAGGGTTCACTGGGGACAGATTCTATCGTCCTTTCAAGGTAGTTGGGGATCACGTTCCGTTCACTGGAAGTGTCCTTGCGATTGACCCTTCAGGCCGAGGAAAGGACGAAACATCGTGGGCAGTTGTCAAGATGCTCAACGGATACTTATACGCCACTGACGTAGGTGGCCTTCAAGGAGGCTACGAAGAAAATGTTCTTAAGGTGTTGGCTATCAAGGCAAAAGACAACAAGGTCAACTCGATCATCATCGAAAGCAACTTCGGTGACGGGATGTTTGCTGAGATCCTTAAGCCCTACGTGGGCAAGATATACCCAGTAACAATCGAGGAGGTCAGGCACAACACCCAAAAGGAAAAGCGTATCGTGGACACCCTTGAACCCGTGATGAACCAGCACAGGCTTGTCATCGACCCCAAGGTAATCAAAAGCGACTACGAGACGGCCATGAAATACCCCTTGGAGTCCCAAGTGCGTTACCAGTTGATCTTCCAGCTTTCCAGACTCACACGGGAAAAGGGAGCGTTAACTCACGATGATAGGCTGGATGCTCTTTCAATGGCTGTTTCTTATTGGACTACACAAATGGCTCAAGATGCTGACAGAAAGATCCACGACCGCAAAAGCGACAAGATCGACAAGGAGCTTCAAAGATACGCTGATGCCTACTACAATCGCACTTCATCCAACCCTTCCCCTCATAACTGGATATGAACATTATAGACCAATTTATCCAAAAGATACTTTATAGCCTCAGAATCACTTCTAAGCCCTTTGGGGGTCGTTCTGGACTCTCCACACCTAAAAAGGATTCAAAGCCCTCCAAGGGCATCCTGAAGCCCTCGGTGGCTATTCTGGTGGGACACAGTAGAAGCGGGGACAACGGAGCGACGACCTCGGACTCATCCACATCCGAGTGGGAATACAACAACGACATCGCCCAAAGAACCCAAAAGATCCTTGAGGACTCCCCAATCAAAACCTCAGTGTTCAATAAATACAAAGGAAACTCCTATACCCAGGCAATCCTTCAACTTTCCAAAGACCTTAACAAACTTGAATACGACCTTGTAATCGAACTTCACTTCAACTCGTTTTACAATCCTCAAGCAAGTGGCTACGAAAATATCTACTGGCACTCATCCAAAAAGGGAAAGAAAGCAGCAGAAGAACTACAAAGTGCCTTCAAATCCTTTTTCCCTAAAAGCCATAAAGACCGCACAATAAAAGCCATAAGTCACTCATCTCAAAGAGGTGGTATGCTTCTTAAACACACTGAAGCACCCTCTGTGATCTGTGAGCCGTTCTTCGGCAGTAACAAATCAGAATGGAAGTTCTTCAAAAGCACCAAAGGCCGTAACAAACTTTCAAAGGCTTACGCTAAAGCTATAACATCAATCCTCATTCCCACCCCATAAAGATAACAATCCATAAGTCCCTTATAATGAATAACAACCAAATAAGGCCCATATAGGGGAAAAGGAAAAGGGGACTACTATAAGTATCTATAAGGGACTTTAAGTGAACTTATAATAGTTATACTCTTAGTTATCTATGAAATAAGGTCTAAGAGGGTTTATTATTATCTACACTTAGAATATCTTATAGTATGAGCTAAGGATGAGTGAAAGAAGAACTCACAACAAGAACCCCAACTCACAACTCAAAAGATGAGCCAACAAGAAGACTTTCCCCAATCCAAAGAAAAGGAATACCCTTATCCTCACAACATCCTTGTGAAGATCCTTGGACAACTCACAGAACACACAGAACACTTTGTGCTTGGCTTCAAACTCAACGGAGAGTCAAAGGTCTACACAGTCACCGATGACCACTACGCAAGCCTCGGAATGATCCCTACGATCCTTGAAGATGTCCAGTGCGACCTCGAAAGCGTCAGAGTAGAAGAAGAACTCAAAAAGGAGTTCGATAAGATCCGTAAGTTGTTTGAGGATTCTTAAGGTTTTGTTTTGGTGCAAAAATATGAGGGGGTATATACGTATCGAGTTTTGAAATTTACCCCCCTTGGGTCTCTCAAATAGGACCGATCTGACCACGCTATCGCAATGACGCAAGGGGGGTGGTCTCTTTGGCTACGCAAGGCATTGAGGATGCCGAGTTCATCAAAACATA
>Ga0208667_1000618_pt1 | contig 14682 bp, 33 predicted proteins | sample 11BtaG_FD_184085 | JGI IMG/M metagenome (GOLD analysis project Ga0208667, IMG submission 184085) | Marine viral communities from the Subarctic Pacific Ocean - 11B_ETSP_OMZ_AT15265_CsCl metaG (SPAdes) (version 2) | ecosystem: Environmental > Aquatic > Marine > Oceanic | place: Pacific Ocean... | reverse complement strand
CACAACCAATATCTAGAATAGATCCACCATAGAATCCAGTTAATAGATTTTGCATTAGATATCTTTGCTCTGATGTGGTATTATACCCAACTGGTTGAGGACTATACATCATATAATCCTCATTTTCAGGTGTTAATGCATCCCATTTATCGAATTGAGTCGTACTATTTAAATTTTCAGAAATTTTTTCTTTTAAATTTTCCCGATTCATGATCTAGTAATTGGTAATGATTCTGTTTCTACTAAATGCTTATAAGGAATTGTGTGTTCTACGGCAAATCCACCTTCTTCTCCACATAATTTGCTAGTAAGTGCACGATTAATTCTAGTATCATTAGAATTCGCTGTTGTAATCATACAAACAGCACTTCGATTTTCTAATAATACATCATATACTGTCTTTTTATTTACTGTATATTGATCTAATACTACACCAACTCTGTTAATTTCGTCTTGAGTGACGATAACTGTTTCACCTGCATTATACATTACTCAATAATTTTAATGATTCTACTATTTGTTACTGCTTTTACTTCAAAGTCTAATGTAACACCCTGGAAATCTTTAACAACTTTAGCTTCTGCTTCTGTTACAGACATAGCTTCTACGAGATACATCTCTGTTGCTTTCTTTTCCTTAGTCCCATTTGGGGTATCGACTAATGTAGTCAATTGTACTTTTGCTGTGTAATACGACATTTTTTGTTTTTTAAAAATTTATAACTTAATTATCTAATTATATTATAAGAAAAAATATTTAACAATCAAAATTATTTTTTATCTAAAAACTTTTGTAATCGTTTTTGATTCCTATGATATTCAAAAGATAAACGCATTTGTTTATCTGATAAATCAAAATTCACTTGTAGATTATCTAATATATCAGCAATTAATCGTTCTTGATCATTTGCACTATATGTTTTTCTACGAAGCATTTTAATAACACGTTTTAAGTGATATATAAAATCTTTGGGTACTCTCGAAAGTATTCTAGATTTATCTAAATGAATTTCTATTTCATTCTCTTTTGAACTTTTTTTTTTATTTTTCGATGCTTCACTAATTAATTGTTTTGCTATCTTTGTTGATTCTTTTAATAAATCATCATATTTAATTACGTGTGCTAAATCTAATCCACTAGGTAACGGTTCGGCACCTTCCATATCAGTGCTTGACGCATCTGCACTAGGCTTTTTATCAGAAAATTTATCTTTATATTTTTCTACAGCATCTAATGGTAGTCTAAGTTCCAATGTATAATCAGTGTTTCTACCATACCCAGTATATGGAACAATTTTAATATGTTTACCTCTAACCAATGAAAGTAATACAGCTGGGGTACAATTATATTGAGCTCCCGATCTAGCAATAAACTCACGTATACCAATATCAGATACAGAATAAATAATGCCTATGTGTTGAGATCCAGCTTTAGCAAATGATGATAAAAATCTTTGTTGTGGTTCTGTAAATACATCAACAGCAGTATCTGGCTCGGCCTGTTGTTGTTCCATTAACATAGTTGTTAATGTGGTTTGAATGATATTTGTTAAATTAATACTCATATGTTCTTCGATTCGGTTAATTGAGTTGATCTATATTTGCTAGCTAATTTACGAATTTCATTAATTGACTTTCTCGCTCTTACACCTGCGGCCTTAACCTGCTTATCAGAAAATCTATTATGATTATCTTCAAATGATTTCCACAACTGTTCCAACTCTTCAAATATTTCTTTAGATGTCATCATAAACCTTATTTAATATAAATATGTTATCGTTTAAAACGATCCATAAATACTTGTAAATTCATATCCGGAACAGTATATTTTTTATGATCTGTCATTTTTACTATTACGTTGGAGCCTAACTGATATATACTATGTATTAAGTTAATGTTAATAAATATAGTTTTAACATCACTATTAACAGTTATAATTGTTATAGGAATAAACTGTTGCATAATTAATCACCAGTCCAATTACTTCCTGGTTTACGTATAAAGTCTAATGGATTAAAATTAGGATCTGTTTCCGTACTAGGCGTATATCCAGTGTCATATCCTTTAGACATTTTTTGTACATCTACATTAAACTGCATCATTTTACCTGGATTTGTTTTTGAATAATTTACTAATGCAGTCTGCAATGCTGATAAATTGGAAGCAGATGCTCCAATTACCTTAGCAACATATTCTTGCATTTCTTTTGTGTTACTAAATCTATCTGTATCTGTAATAATACTATAAATTCCTCGTTGATATGTATTTGCACTTCGTTTAACTGCTCCTACATAATCATTTTGTTTATATGAGCGAAGATCAATTCGATTAGTAATAGCATCAGGAATTTCAAGCCATTCTGATTCAGAATATTCATCTGCGAAGTCTGGACCCATATCTCCGTCGACTGCTAATAGTGCATCTTCCCGTTGAGTCATTGTCAAGGTATTCCATATCTCCTTTTCATTATACTCAAACATTAATTGTTTAGCCCGAGAAATTTCTTCTTGGAGTATTTTTTTATATAATGGGTGTTGTTCGAATTGTTTCATAATTTACTTGATATTTTCTTACGATTACGATTATATTTACGAATCCATGTATTTATAAACGCACATGGTGTATTTTTACCATTGCCTTTCATGTTACGATAAACACGTTTACCAAATGATTCTGATCTATTTAAACTTGTTGCAGCTTTTATTATTGATTCTTCACCATCTAAATCAGAATATAATTTACAAGCAACATATACTATTTCAAATCCAGCTAAGCCTTGATTATGAGCCATATAAATATAAGCACCAATATTTGATTGATCATTACTATCAATAATTTTATTGATTTTAGACATACGATTTACCATTTTCTTAGCGGCTGCTTCTGCATTTATAAAAGGATTAAACACAGTGTCTTGTCTAACACCATAATCGTCAAAATATTTTGGCATTATCTGAAATAATCCTGACGCACCACTTCTTTTGTTTGTAGCATTAGGATTACCTGCAGATTCTATATTTGCTATGGTATATAATATTTCTCTAGGTATATTATAATCTAGAGCAGCAATGTCTAATGCATCAATAACATTGTTATCCCATTTTTTAACAGTGCTACTGTCATATGGTATATTGCTAGTTATTGTATCAATTTTTTTAGACTTTGATTTTTTTAAGCTATCTATTTTATCTTGGATTTGATCGTCTGGAATTTGTTTTGTTAAATCATCTAATTTAGTTTCAGTATCAGAATCAAATATACCATTAATAGACAAACCATGCTCGCGCTGAAACGATTCGACTCCTTTTTTAGTATACGGACCAAAGATACCGTCATTCATTCTAGGACCTACACTAAAATCTAAGTACATTAGGCGTTCCTGCATATTAGTAACTGCAGTACCTCGATCACCATATTGTAATCCTGGAATTTCAGGAGATTCATCATTAATGTCAACTTCACGATTTTGTATGTCTGATCCTACTTTATCAGATCGATATGTAAAATGCCACGGTTCATTAATAGATTCGCCTTCGCCTCCATCTTTTTTATACCATACCCATCCATACTTAACACCATTTTCGCGTATCCATTTTTGAGCAGCTGGGGCACTCATAACATCGATAGCCTTACCCCACCCATGATTAGATTTTCCAGGAGGCGCCGCAGGTACAGAATTGTCCCATGTTGTTCTGAACTTTCCTGTAGATTCTAAATAATCCCAATCGATTAAATTATATTGACTTTCATATGATCTAAATCCGCCGACTTTATTAACATCTATGCCGTCGAGCTTCATATCGTCAATCATTTTTTTATAATTGGCAGCAGCTTCACTATCTAATGTAACGCCATATACTGTTTTTAGATCTAGTTTATTTGGATTACCATTATCTCCAGTATATTCATTAGGAGTAGCAAAAGAAGATTTTGATGCCTCTAATAGTATGTTTTTTAATCTGATCATATGATTAATTTATAATATGTTAGTTTCTCTTAATTTTGTCAGCAACTGAATACATATCAATTTTAAATGCATATCCAGCACCAACATTATTATAAACCGGACTAAATTTGATTCCTGTTTTAGTTTCACAAAATTTATGCAATACGTCTTGAATTTTGCCTGGTGATACATTTGCTAAATAATCATGAGTTGCATTATCAGGAATAAGTCTTATAACATTATCATTTGCACCGGCACCTACAACAAATACACATTTATTATTTTCAATTGATAATACTGCAGTATCGTTAATTGTTTCGATATCATCTTGTTCTTTTAAATTAGATTCATGCTTAGCAGTTGCATCTGCAAGTGTCGGTAAAGAGCCATCTGATTTACGTTCCCACGCATATCCTTCTAATAATTGTTTTAGTTTCATATTATTCTTTTTATTGTTTTTCTACGGTATCCCAATCCACGTCCCAATCATAATCTCCACCGCCCATAACAACTGCTGATGCCTGAACTGTCCATTTACCGCCATTTTGATCTGTACCCATTAAATCACCATGCCAAGTATAATTGTCGACTTGATCTTCTAATTCATAGTCGTCAAAGTCAATGTTAACTATAGTTCCGTTATCATCATAAATAACGTTCACATAAGGCAAAGACCCTTTGATGTCAATTACTTTGTCTTTTGGTGGTTGTGATTGTTCTATCAATGTTTTAAGTCGTATCATAATTTTGCTATCCCAATAATTGTTTTAGTTTCATTGCTATCCTTATAAGACTTTTATATAAATATCATTATACCTCAAAACCTAGATTTAATATCATAAATCTAAATCGTTTGGCTTCCCATTTAAATTCAAGCACCGTAACAGTACCAATTCTAAATTCCAAAAAATACTTTGCCTTCTTGTTTCCAGCTTTAAAGCTATTAATCCAATTAATCATATGTTTATCCTTTATTTAATAATATTTGTTAGTACGTTGTAAATAGAACGCTAGTACGCCCTTTCAGGGTCATACTTGAATCCTTGCGACAATGAGTGGTGCAATTGCAGTTAATCGTACCATGGGCTATCGGGTTATGTGGTCTCCGTCAAATATGCGCATTGCGAGCTCTTCGCCTATTGCGTCAATGACTGTTACACCGGTTACCGATCCTTGTGTGTGTTGTTGTTTATAATGCTGAATAACACTAGCAGTATGTGAGTCTACTGATTGTAACTGGGATTCGGTCATCTTTAATAGAGATTCGGCTATTTGTTGCTTGGTGTGGCGGGTATCGTGGTCTTCCAGGTACTCGCACCATCCATCGAATTCTGTGTTTCTCATAACTATGTAAATCTGTTTCTTGCTTTATCTCTTTGGTCTTTGAGCACGTGGTGCACTGAATCACGTTTACCACAATGTGGACAATTCAGCGTCTCGGAATCGGCCGCTTCATTGATTTTCCATTCTCCATTACACGACTTTGAGCTACATTTGTATATGTATGTGTGACGTATAAAGACGGAGTGTGCCATTGCGATTTTATATTGGTTTTATCTTAGTGGAATCTCGATACCCAATTCCTTGCTAAATATGTTTTTAACATATGATGGTGCAACTCTAGAATCGGTATCCATCATGAATTCATATGCAATCGATTGTGCCGTTTTGCTACCCGCATCATGATATTCACGTTTCAAGAATTCAGCAAATCTTTTGTTTGCAGATTCATCACTAGTTTCCTGCAGATTCTTGGTTGAGAATCGTTTCATGTTTTCTTGGAGAATGTTTTTCATTGTTTTTCCTTATAATGGTTTTATATAAATATAGGTTCCCGCATATATGGGAGTACTATGCAGTGTTTACATGTTAATAATTTAGTCAACTAGTATGTCGAACATCTCTTCGGTAAAGTCTCGATCTTGTACTAAATAAAATACGCCCCATTGTATCCATGCAGATTCAAGCTCAGATGACGAATCTACGCCAACAATTGAATTTTCGATACTATATAGTATATCACGCGTGATCGAATCGATATGTTCCCAACTCACGAAAGGCCAAGCAGTCTTTAACTTTAATTTATAGCTCCATTCGAGTGAAGGTGACAAATCAGTTATAACTTTGCGAATCCAATTCTTAGTAGCAGACACAATTTGAACTTTTTGTTTCGATGTAGGCATATCTGTCGACGCGTCGAGCTTGGTGGTTTTTGGTATCTTGTTTTTCCACGTGGAAACATAATGTTTCGCTAAGCTGGATTTTGCCTTGTCCATTAACGTTAATATATAATCGATATCTTGCTGATCTTCATCGGCTTTCTTCATATTCTTTTGTATTTGAGATTTTAAGCGATTCATTCCGATCGAGAAATCAGGCACCGTCGATTCTGTTAATAAGTTTTTTAATCGTATCATATGTTTTAATATTTCTTGTTTTATATAAATATAGTATAGTATGATTCTACTAGATTCTATATACGCACGTATATCCAATAAAGAGCACCTATATAGCAAAAATCCTTAGCTCGGTAAGAAAACAGGTTATATGCCCTCATCTAGCCGGGGGCGTACTATGTGTTAATGAAACCCTCCCCCACCCCCCTAAACCATGGGGGGGCTATCCCCTAATAACAGGGGGGCTAATTGGGGTGACCCCAGGGGGGCTATTCTAGGGGGGCTTATACCCAGTAAAAAAGGGAGCCTATTATATTTAGACTCCCAATGCTCGTGTGCTTATATATATGGGTCGGTGGCATCCTATGCCTTTTGCTATTTGCTATACGGTCTTCATGTCTATAAGGTTTTATAAAGTTCGTCATTAATTAAATCTAATACTCCTCGTGCGTCGTTGAGTATCTGTCTGCTCTCTGATGCATTGGTTCCTACTCTGTCTCTGATAAACTCCATTAACTCTGCTATCATGTCATAGCCTTCTTCCATTGCTGCTGTTGCTTCTTGATTCATATCGATATGTTATTTTGTGATTACTTGTTTGCTTATTTGATCTTGTATTGCTTCTAATGCCATTACATATCCAAATTGAATACTCTGCTGCATTAATACTATGTCCATGCTACCTTGATTGGCTCGAGCAAAGCTTTCTAGTTGTGCTCTGGTATCTGGAGTAGCTACAATGCTACGATTAAGAGATTCTAACTCTTTCTCTACGAACTCTAATAAATCTTTTTCTATTGTCATATGTGTATATTAATTGATTTGCTTGTTATATATATGCTTCTTTACTTTCTAGTACTAATCCGTAACAATGGTTACATCTTCGTATTTGATTCTGCTTCTAGTTCTGTTACCCAATAAGTCAAAACTATATACTGTGAATGAGGTAGGGCCGAACTTGTTAATGTTCATTCCATGTATACCATATCGACATGTAATTGATGATGTCTGCTCATCTGAGTCAAATATATTTGTTGTGAATATCTTTGGAGCATATGCATACTCATTTGACTCTCTGTCAATGCATTGGTATTCGGTAATACCTTTGATGTTAAACTTTAACTTGTTTTTTGTCATTAATGCGTTACGGGTCTCTTTGGTTGTCATCATATCTCTTATCTTTTTAATTTATTTAAATATAAGCATTTTCTCCCAATAATCCTAATCATTTAATGACTTTGTTTGAGAAAAGATAACCGACTATTTAAAGCCGATTATCTCTTTTTCTAACTCTAACCCTAAATCTTCAGCCATTTCCTTAGCTCTATATGCTGTTTCTCTAATACAGTCTAACTCTCTGAATACACTGTCTTGCACATCTTTTATATCAAATCCACTACCATACGTGATCATTGTCACAGCATCCTGGATGTCTTGCATTTTCTCATTGGCATTGCTCCAATCTGATTCTGAAAACAACATTCCTTGCTGATCTTCTTCCAGGTTATCTTCAAAATCCGATTCAGCCATTGCATATGCTTCTTCCCACATCTCCAATACCGTGTCACAGATCTCAGCCATCACTTCCTCGTTATGAGCATACATCTCTTTGCTCCATGGCTTCGTAATTTCAATTCCGTACTTAACTTCTTTTGCTTTTTTCATATCTCTTATCTTTTTAATTTATATAAATATAAGGTTTATTCTGTTCGGATCCTAATCTTTTCCGAACTTTTTTTAAATTATTTTATCTGGAATATTTCTTGACATCTTCGTTGATCTCTTCTCTGATTGATAAGCAATGGGTCATTGTGATTCTCATTGTCTAGCATAACGCCGTCCTTAACTGCTAATGCGTGGTTAGCAACTAATAATAGAAATGTACCTGTCTGATGTTGCTGGATGAACTTGCCTACGGTATAGCCGGCATATGTCTTCTCCTTGATTAACTCCCCATCTACAATTGTCTCTTTATATATAGGATACTGTGTATTCAATAATTGCTTTCTATATGTTCTGCCTTTGCTAGGATGTGACCCTAAATGAATAACCTTTTTACCATTCAAATTAGGAAGCAATTTAGTCGTCATCTTCATTAATTTACCAGCGGTATTACTAGTACCCTTTCTACGTTCTCTGCCGAAATGTTTGCTTACAAATCTATGAGCTCCATTATAAGGAACATCAAATGCATTCATAAATGCTCTCACTACACAGTCATTCTTCTCGCCGGTTGCTCTCGAGTCGTTTGAGGTAATTGCATCGTATCCATTCTTAAAGTCAATCGTTACATCTAATTTCATATCTCTTAATTTTTAATATACTTAAATATAAGCATTTTCTCCCAATAAAACAACCTTTTTGGTAACTTTGTTTTGATTAATCTTTAACCTTACGGACCATGAAACTGTACTTTAATATAAGGATAATTTTTGTAGGATCCTAATCTTTTGCAAGATTTCTTTTACAGTAGAAAAGGAGCCGGAACCACCCGACCCCCTTAGAGATATGCTCTTTTATACTGCGCCGATGATCTGTTCTGCTATCATCATCTTAGGATCTTCGAATCCCATTGCACAAATTCTAGCTGCTTTGATAAAACTTCTGAGGTTAATGTCTACGCCTTCAAACTCAGCCTCCAATTCTTTCATCAATTGCAATGCTTGCTCTTTTGCTGGCTTAGGAATACTACTCTCCATTTTATCCATCAACTGCTCCACTCTGGAAAACATTTGCTTCTTAGTCAAATCCACATCAGCCACAAAACTACGACTACGGATTGCTTCATCTAAACTACTCTGAGCGATATTGGATATGAATATAATCTTACCCGTAAACTCAAATGTGCGTGGCAGGTGAGATCCAAACTCATCTTTCAACGGCTTAGTGGTAAGGTAAGATATCGATCTCGTGTCATAGCTGTCTAATGCACCCTTCAATATATTCACAGCATCTGCGTCTTTGAATACACTATCACAATCATCTAGTATCACAATCTTATCACAATTCTCATACAGCGTCACAAACAATCCTGCGGCTGTCGCTCTACCCTTAAAGTGAACAAATTCGTAACTCTCTCTCAATCCCATATTAGCCAATGTCGACTTTACTAGGTGAGTCTTACCTGTCCCGGCACTTCCCGTTATAACTAAGCTGGGCTGAATACCCTTCCCTACCATTTTAGTAAGTCTTTCAATATTAGCAAACATCACCGCCGGGTCAATTTCTGACTTAGCATTCATAAATGACATTTTCGGCTTTGGTGCTTTCTCAGGCACAATACCCATTTCAACCGATGGGATTCTAGTTACTCGACCCGATGCTGACACAATACATAATTCCTGATTACGTTCTGCTGTCCTGAGTTGAGTGTCTCTAATCATTCCCTTACCGGCAATCTCTCCGGTTACTACATTCTTTGCCAAAATTCGGCCTTTTACTCTTACTGGTTTAAACACATTCGTTAATTGCATATCTCTCATTTAAATTATTAATACTTAAATATAAGCATTTTATTTCAATTAAACAACCTTTTTGGTAACTTTTTTTTTATGCCCCTTAATTTTTTAGTTTTGCAACATATAATGTAACAAAATTCATTCCAATTGTAGCGTGTGGCTCTTCTATAATACCGCCTGCAACAAGCGCTTCAAGTATTCCGGTGTTCTCACTATAGTTCTTAATCACTACATCATTCTCTTCAATTGGATAAACACCATTAACTGCAACTGTAGCAGTCATGTAAGGTTCACCTTCAAAGTATAGTGAAATAGCATTTTGGCCATTTCGATACTTCGTGATCTCAAGCTCTAATTCAATTACCTCATCCGTGTAACTTGATACAAACTCAATTGTTTTTAACTGTGGGTTCTTTGTGTATAGACTCATATCTCTTATTTTTTAATATACTTAAATATAAGGATAATAATTCAATAAAACAACCTTTTTGGTAACTTTGTTTGAACTTTGTTTGCTAGTTGAATCCTCTAGTATTCTGTATATCCCGGAGTAGGTCAGCATGTGCAGATCCTCGTTTTCTTTGATTACGGGTAAACTCAGCAACATGTATCACAAAGTCGTCCATCTGTCCGGTTGTCATCAATTTAAGCATCAATCTCATTACCGCACTCAATCCTCTGAATTCTGATCGATCGGTAACATAATGCATTGCCAATGATTTATCACTACAATCTTCTACTTGATTCAATAACTCTCGAATCTGTTGTTTCATTAATTCTGTCATAACTCTATTTTTAAAATTGCATTAACTCTATCGCTTGCTCTCCGGTAGGTCGACCATCGCGCGTAATCTCATGGTTCGGATCCATCCCGCACTGAACAACATAATTAATTAACTCTTCGATCGTGTCGAACTCTTCTACAAAATAACTTACATCTAAACTATACATATCTCTTAATTTTTAATATACTTAAATATAAGGATAATATTTCAATATTCCTAATCTTTTGTTAACTTTTTTTTAAAGATATTGTTCTAGCATTTTTATACCTGGTACCTTAGTTATCTCAATCTCTGCCTGTCTAACCAATTGTCTAGCTCGCTCTCCTGTTACTGATAATACTTGGGCAATCTGTTCCATGCATTGTGGATACTCAATACCAATCCCATAAAACAATGTAAGAGCTTTTGCTTGTTTAGGTTTGAGTTGAGATATTGCTCGTTTTAGATCCAAACCTAAATCTTTCACTTCTCGATCACTAGCTTCGGCTGGACTCTGTAAATAACGATCTGCATATGTCTCAGAGTCATCGTCTTCGCCTACCGGTGCATGTATTGACTTTATGGTCTGCACTTCGGTTTGTGTTTTATGTGAAGGGACTCTAACAACCCGGCCTAAATCATTTAAGGCTTTATTAATCTCAGCTCGGATATACCAAACAGCAAATGTAATAAATTTAACTTTCTTGCTGCTATCAAATCGTTCTAATGCCTCAAACAATCCAATATTACCAAAGCCTATTAGATCTTCGAATTGAACACCCATCCCTTGATATTGCTTAGCTACTTGTACTACAAACCTCAAATTACCTTCAATGAGCTTGTTTCTAGCTTTGAGATCGCCAGCCTGGGCCGATGCTATTAACTGAGTTTCTAACTCACGATCCATGCTTTTTGCTTTTTTAACTTCTTTCATGTAACGATTAACACTCGATACATTGGTTGGGACGATGCCATTGCTAATATGTATTTTTGCCATATAACTTATTGTTTATTCCTTTTTATGTTAATAGTCCATTCACTTCCGAATGCCATTTTATACTCTCGCATTAGAATTATTGCATCTTGCATTGTAGGTGCTGAATCAATTTCTTCTGCGTTGCCTCTATATGTTCCTATTATAATCCACTTCATAATACGAATCTTGGAACTTGTGTCTTTGCTCTTTCTTCTAAGTAAGCCTGGCGTCTTTTGCCGGCTTCTAATGCCTGGGCTACTACTGCATTAACTTGTTGTGGGCGATTTGCATCTACTCTAAATCTCCCTAGGACTGCGTCTTGCTTATAAAATCCTGAATTCTTGTTACTCTTTGCCATATCTCTTATCTTTTTAATTTATATTAATATAAGGTTTTTCTCCCAATAGTCCTAATCTTTTTTAAACTTTGTTTTTGCAATACAATAAATTTACTGCGAATTTCGGATAAAGCCCGAACTGCAACAAATCCATGAAAAGCACCAATATGAAATTCATAATACGAATCCATATTTAACGGCTTGTATTCTTTCCAATCATATACCGTAAATACGGCACCGTCTTGTGTTTCACACACCCAATCAAAATTGCATTTGTCTTGTCCGTCATTGCAACCAAACTGAGGTTCCCCTAGTGCTTCAATTAATTGATTCGGCGTTGCCGTTACTGTGTGTCCGTGGAAGCTAGTTCCTGCTGCTGATTTGTTTGATAATTTTGCCATTTTCTCTCTTTTTAAATTAATACTTAAATATAAGGATAATAATTCAATAAAACAACCTTTTCGGTAACTTTGTTTACTCTTTAGTTGCCAGGGTTTCTGATACACTGAGGATCATTTCCAATGCAAGTACATATCCGTATTGGACAGCCATCTGCGTTAATAGAAAATCCGAGCTACCGTTATTCGCTTTGGCAAACGCATCTAGTTTTTCTCTAGTTTCCGGAGTAGCTACGATTGATCTTTTCGTGTAATCGAGAATGTTCTCAATTTCTTTCTTTGCAATTTTTACTAATTCATTTGTCATAATATCTCTCTTTTTAATTATTAATATACTTAAATATAAGGAATAAAAGTGCGCGTGTCAACCTTTTTGGTAACTTTGTTTAAACTTTTTTACCACATTAATTCATTCTTGGCTTCACCGGGTAGGTAACCTATTTGTCTACCCTCTGCTAAATACACAACAGTTTCGGTTTCATCTGTGTTTCGTTTTTCAACCTCCGCCTCAACTATGTCGTCTATACTATACTCAAAAGGCCAACTCGGTTGTGATGCAAATCTTATTTCCGCATCCTGGTTCATAAACTCTAATTCTTCAATCAATTGTCTTACTGTCATAATCTCTCTTTTTAAATTAATAATACTTAAATATAAGGATAATAATGTTAGGATCCTAATCTTTTAGTAACTTTTTTTAATTTAAATTGTAGATACAAATCCAATCATAAGTAAGTAGAAACCTAAGTCATTGCCTCCCATCATTAATAGTGCACCTAATCCCATTATTACAACTCCGGTAACAGGGTTCATGATAATTTTTCGTAGCTGGTTCATATCTCTTTTTTTTATTAATATAAGAAATTTATTTCAATATTCCTAATCCTTTGCAAAGTTTTTTACAATTGTTTTGCTTTAACGATAGCTAGGTATAATTCATAATCGAATCCATCCCAGTATCGTATCCAGTCTGTTGTGCTAGTTGCTGTCTGTTTCATGCTGAGTGTTCTTCTAAGAATTCGTTCCAATCAATCTGATCATCTGGGTGGCAAGATGCATTCCATTTTTTCCATGCCTTTTTTAGTCTATTATATTCACTAACTGTTTCGTTTCTCATAACCTTAATTTAATTTAATTTAATATAATATAATCTCCATTATTAAAATCTGATTCAATAGTTTCTTTACTAACCAATCTTTCTTTACCTCTAGTATCATACTCAGGAAAAGAAGTATTTCTAAGGATAAAACAACTGAATTTCTCACCAATAATTTCATAAACGTGCTTATACCCATTTCTTGGCTCACTACTAAACTTTGTACCTACTTTAAACATAACCTTAATTTTTAATATACTTAAATATAAGCATTTTTTTGCAATAGTCCTAATTTTTTTAGGACTTTGTTTTAGAATAATTCTGGAATTAATTTAGTCAGATCTGACAGCTCTTTGTCTGTAGTCGGGTTATAAACATGACCATAACCGTTAATCTGATTATACACGTCCTCAATTACACATACTAAATACGATCGCCAACTGTCTTGTCCATCAACGGTATTAGCGTCTTTGAATAAATTACTGTTTGGGCACTCAATAAAATACTCATCTACTAAATCGGTTAGTTCGTCTACATAATCATTTTTTAGATCATAGCCCTTAGCTTTAAAGAGCTCATTTGCTTTTTGAAAATTGTTCATATATATCATTTAAATTATTAATACTTAAATATAAGCATTTTATTTCAATTAAACAACCTTTTTGCAAACTTTATTTACTCATCATCTTCAAATTCACATTCACACCAATTGATTGGCTCATCGCAATCCCAACATGTCTCTTCCTCTTCCTCTTCCTCATAATGAGATTTTGAATTAAACATATCAACATCAGACACTTCATATTTTCCGTCTTTGGACTCAATGAAATCAAGTACTTTCTCTAATGCTAGATCTAAAGTCTGTTCATATAATTCTGATTGGATCGGACTAAATTCAGCAAACCCAAATATAACTTTTAAACTATTTCCAATTGGAGTCTCATCAACAAGAAATGCGTGGCATGGTCCTGCTGTCTCACATCCATATCCTTCGAAGTATCGGTCTCCATCATTATAATAGCGATACACTATCTTATTAATAGCTCGGAGTATCTCTCCTTCCATTGTCCCAGCGTTACCCATTCCTGGTACTAACTTCGAATATAATGCATTATTACGTTCTTCTAAATCCTTTCTCATATCTCTTAATTTTTAATATACTTAAATATAAGCATTTTTTTGTTCGGATCCTAATCTTTTGCTAACTTTGTTTAAAAAAGTTATTCACAATTAAATTGCAAAGGAATGAGCTATTTGCCAACCGGATCCGCAACCATAATTAACAACATATATATCTGTATCCTCAATTTCA
>Ga0208667_1000617_pt1 | contig 14694 bp, 19 predicted proteins | sample 11BtaG_FD_184085 | JGI IMG/M metagenome (GOLD analysis project Ga0208667, IMG submission 184085) | Marine viral communities from the Subarctic Pacific Ocean - 11B_ETSP_OMZ_AT15265_CsCl metaG (SPAdes) (version 2) | ecosystem: Environmental > Aquatic > Marine > Oceanic | place: Pacific Ocean... | reverse complement strand
GTTAGGTCTTACAGATCCGGGATTTGTCTTATATGCACCAATACCCCGACGATACACAGCCTGTAGCATAGAGGTCGTTACCTTATGCTTAGACTTGGCGTTGTGTGCTGTTACTTTTGCTTGTAAGCCTTTTGCCATTACACGCTCCTACATCTAAGTATGACACTTCTCTGAAGTATTGTCCCTTGGCTTGTGGTAATAGTGCAGACAAATGTGTAGTCTACCCTGTCTGTACCCCCAGCAATAAAAATAACCGCTACCTTGCCAACAGTAGACTGAGAAATATTCTGTATCCCATCTATGTGATCACCACCAGAACCAAATGTCATAGTAGTGCCAGAAGCTAGAGGAACTTCTGTAGCATACCTAGTTGACCGTACAGACCAAGCCACATTAGTAATGCTAAGGGTTCCAAGAGCCGAAGTCCAATCAACACTGTAGTCCAACAGTTCATCAGGGTCTTTATTGGGCCAAACTAAACTCATGTTTTCTTCCTATGCAGCAAGTCTTCTAGCACCTGCTATTGGGAATACTTTCCTGCTTGCAAGAGCCTCTGGGGTTACGTTTCTGGCTATCTCAAAGTTCTGTGCTAATGTTTCAAAGTCTACAACTATACCATCTACAGAGACGTTACCGAGTGAATTAGTTAAGTCAAACCCTGTAAGTGGTACTACCCTAGTGGTAATAAGGCTTACAGTGGGGGCAGTACCAACCTCTGTTGTTAACTCTTGTCCACTAACATTTACGTCAGCTACACTTAAAGCTACTACGTTTCCTAGCTGCGCTTCCATCTCCCAAGGGTATAACAAAGCACTTGGGTTTCTTGAGGTCTGTACAGGAGTAACTTCTCCTGTAGCTTCTACACCTGACACTTGTACTAGGTGGTTTACACTATCAGTTGCGATAGGCATACCTTGGAAATTAGTTAACTCTTGTGTAGCTCCTGAGCCTGATATACCCTGTATGACAGATTCATTATCTAACTCTTCAAGTTCTAGGGTGAGGTCATAGCCAACCACAACTTGTAAAGGAGACCTGTTAGCTAAACCCTCTGACTCTAATGTACCCTCTGCACCAGTAGTTGTTGCAACGGCAGGGTCATTAATTGGAGCCTTAATTTCTCCAGTAGCTTCAACACCAACTAGGGTCCTAACAACAGGGGTGTTACCTAAGTTACCAACAAAAGTATTCGGACCAAAACCACCTATGCCTTGTACTACAGGGGTGTTACCTAGATCTTCAACCTCTCCCAAGTGTTCAAGACCTGTGGAGATAATTGCAATAACAGGGTCGTTAACTAACTCTTCAAGTTCTAGTGTTCTCTCAAAGCTGTCTGTAATCTCAGTAACCACAGGGACATGAGGCATCCGAGTAATTTCTGAGGTAGCTTCTAGTCCAGTTGCATCAGTGAAGGCATGGACAACGACAGATAGGGCAGCGAACTCTGTACTTAGAGCAAGACCTGTTATGCCTTGGTTCATGTCTACAGAAGCTACAACAGACCCTACTTCACTTGTAGCCTCTACACCATCTACATAAGCTACTTTAGCTACACCTACAGCACTAACTTCTGTGGTTAGTTCCCCAGCAGACGTTACCTCTATAACACGGGTAAGTCCTGTAAGGGGTAGGGTTCCTAACTCTGCTGTGTGTTCTGGTAATACAAGTAGGGTGAAGTAAGACCCGATAATAAGGGTTACAGGCTTAATATCATCTTCTGCTGTAAGGTCGAAACCTGTTAGAGACACAGAAGCTGGTTGTCGTGCTATAGGTTGATCAGTTACTTCACCTGTAGCTTCTACACCAGTAATCTCTTGGGTAGGTTGTTGTACAGTAGTTAAACCCAGAACACCTGTTTGTCCTAATGCCTGTACACCATCAACGGGAGCAAGGGTAACAGGTACTGGTGCATCCCCTGTACTGGCTAAAGTAGCACTGGCAAGTGGGCTAAAACCTAACATCAGGGAGCAGACGCCATGTCTGAACCGTAGATGCTTTTGAATACGTTGTGGATTGCTATTCGATTGGCGTTAGTTGGTTCATGATCATAAATAATCATTGCTCTAAGTTCTATCCCTGTCGGAGCGCCTTTGGTTGATGCTGCTGCCTTCATACCTGTGTCAAGCCGGATATTGTTAATCATTACACTGTGGAATTGATCACGCTTAGTTGCGTCCACTGTATAGCCCCCAGCAGAGGAAGTACTAGATGAGGCGTCGAGCTCCATAGGTTTGTGATAATCCAGCCTTGAGGGGGTAAGATTAGCAATAGGTTCGGGTAACTGAGTCCCATCAACCCAGTAGTCTGAGTAACTTTGAGTTCCGGGAGATGCGACATTTGCCACGTCACCGGAACCAGCGCCATTGCCAACGCCAAAACTTTGATTACCTCTAGAGATTGAATAACTTGTAGCGAAAGTATTGTCGTTGATCGAAATAGCACAGTTAGCCGCAGTGGGCCTCCCCAAGAATCCACTCAATCCATACTGGTTCAGACCTGCCTGACTAATCGGGTGACGCATAATTGCAATGAAGAATACGTTTCCAGACCCACTATAATCATGGGTAGCACTGAACTGATCAAACGCATCAGCACCAGCAGTCGTCTGACCCAAGGTAAACGAAGGCTTGGAACCTGTACCGCTAGAATTGTAGACCATACTGCCGTCAGTGGCTAAGGTCAGGTGATAACCATTGCCACTCAAATCTGACCATGTGCTGCCAGAGCCGCTATAGCTGGCGGGATCACCAGCGTCATAATAAGCGACCATTCCTGTTTCATACAGAAAGGATAGTTTTGCAGCGGTTGACATTGAGGATGTTCTAACACCATCAGATGCTTTTATTCTAAGGTTGAAAGTACCAGCATCTAAAACATCAGATGACCCTATAACCGACACTGCGCCAGTAGTTTGATTTATAGTTGGCGCACTTTGCAGTTGAGGAGGCAGATTTGCATCATCGTAGTATGTTGTACCAGAAAACCCATCCCAAGAATAAGTAATCGGAAAACCATTATCATCTAATGCTCTTCCATCAAGTACGTTTGCAGTTGTGCCATCTTTCTCTAAAGTAATCCCCGCAGGTAAAGGATTTGTAAACATAGGTGCAGCGTTACCAGTAAAGTCCTCCGCCGCCATAGTGACGAATATTATAGCATCGCCACTACAGTTTAGTGCTGCATCACTATTACTGCTCTCTGTAACTGTACGAACAAGAGTGGTGCCAGAGGCAGTGTATACCCCTGTACCAATCTCCCAATTATCTCCGTCTTCTATGGTATATCGTAAAGTGTCTGTATCTGACACCCCTGCATCTGCAAAGGTTTGATACCCGTCAACGGCAGTGCCAAGGGTTATATCCCCTGCACCACCACTAGCGATTGTCATTTTAGCTCTGTTGACTAGCTTTACCATAATACGTTAGTCCCTAAGAGTTTAAGCGATACGAAGGATAGCGTTGTTGCTGTCTGGTGTTGGGAACTGCACAGTAAAGTCACCAGCAGTAGCACTAACAGTACCACCAAAGTCAAAGGTAGCGATTACGTTATTGTCTGAGGCACTCATGCTTGCGTTATACAACACGCAACCAGAAGCAGCTACTGTAACACTTTGAAATACCGCATCGTCAAAGTCTACGATAGCTTTAGTACCATCAATCTTAGGGTAAGTTACAGAGTTACCACCAGAGTCTGTAGTAGCAAGAACAGCCTCAGTTCCTGTCGAAAAAGTATCGTATGTACTATCGTAACCTGTACCTGTAACTTGGTCAGATGCAGCAGAGGGATCAGCTTGCCCTGAGTACTGAGGTCCACCTGTGAGATAGGAGTATGAACCCATATCTGAGTCATAGTCTCTTGCTGCACTTACTTTAATTAGTGCTACACGAAAAGTATGTGCATCGAAGTCATGTGAACCCTTGAGGAGTTCCTGCTTGAAGTATTTGCTTAATGCTGTAGTAATAGCCATTATGTATTTTCCTTGTTGTCTTCTTCTGCCTCATCGGACAGGTCAGTTTCAGTTGCGACCTCTGTATCAGGGTCATAGTTCAGTTCAGCTATATCCATAAGGTCTTGTATGACCTCTGGGTGATCACTGACGTTAATGTCTGCACCGTTAAGGTTACGAAGGAATGCTGCAATCTCACGTAGATCATGAGGGGCAACATCACCAGCCTTGATACAGGGCATGAGGTCGTAGTTAAGTCCGTTAAGCTGCCATAGGCGTTCCACTAGCTGCTTATTAAGTACATCTACAATAGCTTGGATGTAGCTTTCTAAGGCACGTAGAAACAGGTCAGTCTTACTTTTAGATAAAGCGTATGATCCATTGTTACCCCCACCGAGCATAAGAAACTCAGAAAGTACACTACGGGCAATGTCATGTTGGTAACGTCTTACAATAGGATCAATATCTAGGTTACGAGTTCCTGAACTGGACATTAACTCTACATCTACTAGACGTACATTAGTAGGACTACCATCCTTGTCAGGATAGGTATCACTGGGGGTGATAATGTAGCCTTGTTCGTTGAACTTTACATCACGTAAGATTTGCTCAAGATTGGCAACAAAACCTGTCTGTGCAGATGTAGCATCCCCAGAGAGATACTCAGAAGGAATACGAGCTACAGGGATACCTGCTAACTCTCGTTCTACTGCTATGGCTTCTATGGACTGTAGGTTGTTTAAGTATTGGTACGATGTGTAAGCATTGCGTAGAATACTACGACCGCTGGGATCACCGTTAATAGAAGTAGTTCTATAATAGAGGCTTTTGTTAGCTGGGATGTAGTGTTGAGAAAGTGCATAACCTGTATCCTGATAAAGCCCCAGTACTTCGCCTGTCTTGGTGTTTACATCAAACCTAGAGACTGTCCAAGGCGCACGACAAACAATTTTACGGACACCCATGCGCCCGTCAGTATACTTACTATACTTCTTATACGATTGTTTAGTAGGCCCAACACGGCGCTTATAGACAACCTCAAACCAAGCAAAGCCATACGACAAGCTTGATAACGCTTCCGCAATGTGGTCATCAAGCGAATGTTCCATGTCATCAAAGACACTTTCCACAAATAGAGCTTCATTCTTAGCTTCTTCAGTATCATTAGCTGGTTCAACCTTGAGTTTGACGTCTCTAAGTACTTGTTCAGCAGCATACATAACTGCGCCAATAGTACTGTCATTATCTCTCATTTCCCTATATTTACGGATAGCAGCTTTGCCACGTAACTCAGGAATAAATTCATCAGACCTTATCTGACCATTACGGACGTTCTGTCCACTGACCCCTAGTGTTTGGGTCGCTTTAGTTTTACTCAATCTTCTGGGCATTATAGGAGTCCCTTAGCACTAGAATATGCTAGTTTAAGTTGTGGCTTTGCGTACCCATTAAGACTAAGGTCGGTGATGGCCCATACACAGGCATCTAATCTATCTGGCGACCCTAAAGACCCAAGAGGTTCCCATTGAACCATCTGATCCTCCAAGTCGTTAAGCCCTCTGACGTGTTTAACTCTGCCTTGCTCATATAGTGCAGATACAGGTTCAGCCCTAGCCATCTTGCCTCTACTCGCATGAACGAGGCGTATGGGTAGGGTTTCATCTTCTGTGTGTAATGTGTGTCTTACCATGTCGCCGCCCTGATTCTTCTCGGCAACAATCCTATCAGCCATGTGCTCTCTGTATAACTCAACAGCCTTAGCTGCCCAAGCTTGAGGACTATACTGTCCTGTATGATCCTCTAGGACATAAGCTGTACCGTTTACATCAACACCAGCTACTATGATACCAGTCATATCAGAGTCAGTGTTATTACTAATAGCAGGGTCTATGGCTACAACAATTCGATTAAGCTGAGGGACGTCATCTTTGTCTACTTCGCAGTTAGATAGCAGTTGTCTGTTCCACAGGGCACCAGAGGCTTCGTCTAGTATTTCTGCGTATAACTCTTGTCTACCTAGTCTAGTGCCCTCGTAGGTCTTCTTTACTGCTGTAAGAAAAGTATCAGCAAGATTAGCACTATTATCAAAAGTTGATCCAGTCGAGACATGAGTCTTCTCGTCATCTAGGATACTTCTTAGTAACTTAGTAGTCTTAGGTGTAGTAGTAACAAAAACTATGGGTCGTTTACCTAAACGTAACCCAAACTGCATCATATCCCATGTGTCTTGTGCATTTCTCCAAGCACATAACTCGTCACACCATGCACTGTAAGCCTGTGGACCCCTGAGTCTTTCTGGGTCTTCTGCTGAGAAAAAGACAGCCTTGGCACCATTAGCCCAAGTCATACTGTTATTAGTAGGAGACCACACAGGATAACCCATGTCAGCCTTACGGTAGGTCTTGTCGCTCTTGTGGCAAACATTAAGGAGACCTGAGTCTCCCTCGACCATAACTCTACGAACGTCTCCTTTAGTGGGGGCAACACAATGAACGATCCTATCACCCATCTTGATTCTATGCCTTACCCACTCAGCTCCTGCTCTTGTTTTACCCCAACCTCGTCCTGCTAGGGCTACCCAAGTATTCCACTTACCGCTCGGCTCTAGCTGATCTGTTCTAGCCCAAAAGCTCCAATCATGTTGTAGCTCTTGTGCTTGTTCAGGTGTTAGCTGCTTAAGTGCCTCTTGTACCTTATCATCAGATAAAGCTCTTAGAGATTCTGCTGTAAGCTTACGACTCGTTTGTTGTGTCAGGGTTTGCATCTGTATCCTTGCCCAAGAGGGTCATGAGGGCATCAATAGCACTTGAGTCTTGGTCAGGGTCAGTATACTCGTCGGGGTCATTAACTGTGCTCTGAGGGCTCCAACCACCCTTACTACGCAAGAATAACTCCTGTGAAGCAAAGTGTCCTTCCATAGCTTGCTGTACGACTACATTACCAACTTTAGAGACAACCTCTGCCCTAGCTTCAGCTATATCATTACCGTACAGCTTATAAAATGTACCATGAGAACCGGGGGCATTCTGATACCTGCTAGCTACAGTAGCCATAATATCTTTAATGCTCACACCATCTTGAACCGCTTGCCTAACATACTTGGCAATAGGCTTACTATAGGGCAACACTTGATTCTTAGGATAAGTCATAACACTTAGGGGCTCTTTTGTAGAACTTAAGGTTCTCTGGGGAAAATAAGGGGGCAAGGTCAGATACTCTGCGTCTCACTCATGAATATATTCGGGGAGGTGTGAGCATGACGCTTGCCGTGCTACACTACATAGGTATTCTTTTGTATATGTCAACCCCTAAAGTATAACTTTTTTATATCTTTCGTATAGAACATTGATTTAAAACAAAAGAAAGTTTTAGTTGGGCAACAAAATAATCATAAAAATTATAATAGTTACTACTACTAATGGTATATCAGGTGTCAAGGTTCAAGTTCTTCTACAAAGATTTCTTCTTTAGTTATATCTTCTAAGAGGTCTATAAGGCAATCCTCTTTAGTTTTATTTATATAGTAATACTTACGACCCTTGTATTTGACAACACAATAAACACTAAAGTCTATTATTTTTTTGTTGTCATGATGTATTATTTCTCTAAAGTCTACTAGCACCGCTTAAGTTCCCTAACATATGTATAACGTATGTTCCACTTAATTATTTAACTATTATGATTAAAACTAAAGTTATTGGTCTTATGTTTAACATACGTATAACATATGTTATGTCCTGTCCTGTCTTTGACATATAGGAACTAATTTTTATTTGTCAAGGGGTAGACTCTGAGTAAAGTGTATGAGTGCGACACTTTGGCACACTCTTTGTTATGCTAAGGTATTTTTTTATGTTGTAGATAGGAGCCCCAAGGTATTTTTTTATGTTGTAGATAGGAGTGTGTTCGCACGGAGCGAGAACCCTGGGTTGTATTCCCAAGGGTCCCACTATCCTTAAGGTTGCAGTAAAATGTACTCTACTACCGGTTGAAAAAAATATCCCAGTACAACTAGGCCGAGTACACACGCTATACGTGTGGCTACTACCTCTATAGTTGCAAGGATGCGTTCCTCTCTAAGGCGACTATTTCTCATCTAATTTCTCCTATAAGTAGAGGGAACCGACCGAAACCGGTTCCCGTTGAGGTTGTATTACTTGGCGTCTGACTTGGCTGTATTAGCTGCGATCAGTGCTTTCACCTCATCTGGCAATTCTTGACCAGTGCTCGGAGGCTTAGAGCTAGAAGACTCCGCCTGTGCTTTTTTGACGTTGGCATCATAAGACTTGACCAGAGTTGAATACTCGGAAGACATAGCTTCCAAAATTATGAGTTGTTCTCCAGACAAGTGTTCTGCGATTTTGTCAACAATATGGTATTTGCTACGGCAAGAGTAAGACTGTGCGCCACCGTTGCAAAATTCACGGGTGTAAGCTTTCATAACGTGATCCAACTGGTCAAAGCTAGATGCAGCTAATAGAGCCAACAGAGCGTCACACACAGCGCCTTGTATGGTGTCCTGTAAGAAGTCACCGTATAGAGCCAGCTGAGAAGTCTTATTAGTCTGCACGTTCCACATGTCTACTGTGATAGTTGCGGCAGATACAAACTGTGTAGAGGTAATAAAATCAGTCATGATGTAAACCCTTTCAAGGTTCTGAGAAAAACGGCCTATATGGCCTCACCGTTTTGGTGTACCCAATACCTAACAGACCAAAACATAGGCGTCAACCCATAATCAACAATAATAGTAAAAATAATACAAATCGTCAGAGACCCCTAAAATAGCCCCATACAAGGCCATCTCTGGTTTTCAGGTACTCTGAGTCAAAATAAGACGACCTTGCATTTTCATATCATGAGGCGGTAGCAGAGCCGGGCTAATACAACCTATGGGCGATACAACTTAAAGTTGATCAGACCAGGACTAATACAACCTAAAAGCGATACAACCTAAGGTTGCTCAGAGTTAAACTAATACAACTTTAAGGCGATACAACCTATGGGTTATTAGAATCGTTCTAATTCTACTTTAAGCTGATCACCTTAAAGGCGAGCGAGTAAAATAAAATTCACTCAACCTAAAGGCGAGTGGCTCTGAGTCTGACTCTGAGTAATACTATGACCCCTACCATGGGAAATAGCCGGACCCCTACCATGGGAAATAGCCCCCACCGTGGGAAATGGTCTGACCCCTACCGTGGGAAATAGTCTGACCTCGCTTCGCTCGTGGGGTCTGAGTCATACTCTGAGTAATACTATGACCCCTACCGTGGGAATTGGTCTTGCTCCGCAAGCGGCTCTGAGTCTTACTAATAGTCTTACTCTGACCCCTACCGTGGGAAATAGTCTGAGTAATCATATGATTAAGAGCCGTAGTTCATCCGTTTACTCAGGAAAATACTAAGACTCGGACTAAGAGTTTCCCCCCATCTGGACCTAATACTTTTGTTGCCCATAAGTCCAATCCCCGTCAGTTCTTACAAAATCTCAGAGGCTAAACCACCGTCAACAAAAGATATTCTCGCAGAGTACAATCCTGGACTTAACTATTATCAAACCTCATAGAATAAATCTCCGCTTGACTTCTGAGGCTATTTCTGGTATGTTGATCTTGGGTCAGAATGTCTTTGGCCTGCTCACTCTGAGCTTTTACTAATAGTAGAACCAACAGGAGAACTATTATGATTACTAGAGAACTTGCTGATGAATACATGCCAGATCGGTGTGTAAGAGCTTGGGGACTGTCACTTGCTCAGTTTCCTAAGTATGACTTAGGCGATCACCCCGACCCTCTGGGGCTTGCTCGTAGAGTAAGAAACCATTTCTATAACAGGCTAAATCGGATAGCTCAGGAGGAAATAGACACTTACTATCACTTAATAAGAAAAGCCAGAGTTCGGGTTAATAACGATTACCTTGATAATACTATTACCGAAGAACAGTGTGATACTCTATTATATATGCTCAGGAATACCTATTCGGAATATCGGTCGTTAATTAGTGATCAGATAGAGCTAATAGTGGAGACTATGTTGCCGAACCATGACCCTAAGTCTGCGGGTTTCTTGGTTCTCTGGCTAGACCAGAAAGGCAGAGACCGTGGCAGAGACGGACGCATTACCCTACGTTCTGGCAAAGGTCTCAGAAAGATGTTTCCTTGTCTTACTGATAAGGAAATCGAGAACCTCAACGACGAATACCGCCATGAGTTCTCGGTCAAGGAACTGACTATTCACTCTGGTCAGACTAGGGCAGACTTTGTTCGTGCCAAGCATAGTCCCATAGGAAAACTAGAGAACCCAGATACTAGCTCTGGTCGTAAGTTCCTTGGTAATAGTTGTATGAGATACGACTTTATCGAAACTAGGAAATTATCTATGCAGCCCACTGAGGCTTATGCCTCTGGGGATTTTACTGTCTACTGGACAGAAGATACCTCTGGCAAGATATGCAGTAATGTAATTGTATATGATGGGTCAGAAAATGACCCTGTAGCCGCACCAATATACGGCGTCTGTGAGAAGTCTATAGATACTCTGCAAGAGTTATTGTCTGAGAAAGGTATAGAGCTTTACACTCACTTCAACGGCAAGCGTTGGACCGGCGCTCGGCTATTACGTTTTGATAATTGTGAGGGTGAATATGTCGGGCCATACCTCGACGTCCAACCCCAAGCTCTTAGCAAGACTGGTTGTGGCAAATACTTAGTTGTAGACCCTAACGGTTCTATTAGTGGCACTACCTATCAAGGTCTCTTATATGGTAACGGACAGACTTGCGCTCATTGTGATGATAGTATTTGTCGGGGTAATGAGTATTACTATAATGACGAGACCTTTTGCTCTGATTGTTACCATGACCGTATCAGACAGTGTAGCTATTGCGGTGATGACACAGAGATAGATGACTGCACCACTGTTCAGACTGAGTGCTCTGATTACGAAGAATACTGCGAGCACTGTACTGATCAGCATACCATTATTACTAGCAGCGGCGAGACTTGGCTAGAGAGTGACACTAGAGTGACTGCAAATAATGATGTTATTAGTGTTGACGACTACAACGCTTCTTACTTTACCTCTGACTGGGACGGGGAAATCTACCCTGATCACAATCTAGCATCATTAGAGAACGGTGACTCTGTATCTGTGACAGAGGCAGCAAACCACGGAAACTATTACTTTTGTGACGACACTGGACTATGGAAAGAAAAGCCCGATGACAACTCAGATGACAACGACCAGACAACCACTATTACTGAAAGCGAGATGGCGAATGCATAATCTTATCGAGATGTTGGCCTATTGCCGACCACAGCACTCAGAAACTCAGAGAGAGTTCTGCGAGAAATTCCTCAGACCAGTATTCGGTCAACCCGACAATGAGGGCAACTATATTCTAGTAGTGGGACATGCTCCGACTATTTGCTTTGCCAGTCATCATGACACTGTTCATAAGACAGACGGTATGCAGAAAGTATTAGTCAAAGGTGACAACGCTTCCCTGCCGCCTCTCTCAGACAGCTCTTGCTTAGGCGCAGACTGTACCACGGGCATCTGGCTTCAACTAGAGATGATCAGAGCAGGTGTCGAGGGTGTCTATGTTGTCCACGCCTCAGAGGAGATTGGGTGCTTAGGTTCTCGGTACATTGTCGGACGCAATCCCAGATGGATGCAAAGACTGGATGCCGTAATATCGTTCGACCGTAAAGGTACAGAAAGTATTATTACACATCAGATGGGTCTGCGTACTGCATCCGATGCCTTTGCTGTATCCTTAGCAAAGGTCTTAGACTTGCCTCTGCGTCCAGACGATACCGGATCTTATACAGACAGTAACGAGTACGCCTCTGATGTTTCGGAGTGTACTAATCTATCTGTAGGCTATTACAGCCAGCATACTAAGAACGAGCATCAAGACCTGTACTATCTCAAGCAGCTCAAGGATGCCCTCATAGCCGCAGACTGGTCGCAGCTAGTCATATCTCGTGACCCGTCTATCTCAGAATACAAGTACGAACGTGGCGGCTGGGACAGCGATTGGACTCGTGTCAATAGGCAATACAATACCTCTGCCTTTTTCGATGATATGTATCCTGCTCAGATAGGTAGCTCAGAACGTGATGAACGTGACGACCTAACAGACCTGCTCCGAGAATACCCTGCTCAGATAGCAGACTGGCTAGATGCTAATAACATCACCTATGACGACCTTATACAAGAGCTAGACCTTGTAGACCCTAAGATGCGGCGTGTTACCTTCTGGTAATACTTAATAAGAAAGGAAACACTATGTTACATTTTGTTGGCTTTAGATCAGACTGCGAGTATTGGAGTGCTCGCAGGATATGGGGCAGACCAGATTTCATACACTTGCACCATGACCACCGTATGTATGGCGACATTAATGACGACTATGATGTTGTTGTCTACGGAAGCAAGGGCAGTCTAACACCCTGCCAGTTCTCAGATCAAGACCATGAAAGGCACTAACACCTAAACATCATACCAGACCTAATAGGGTCCGCTCAGAATTGACACTCTGGGTGGGCCTTTCTGGGTGAAAGAGGATGCCCACAGAGGCCGTGGGAAGCCCCTTAGAGGACCAAGTTACCATTTGGCAGGTAACCATAGCCAAAACGCAAGACGGGCCTGTACGGGCCGCATATGCAGCCAATCGCCCAGATCGGGCCAACTATGAGGTATACTATGAGCAAAGAAGACATAGACACAAGCTGGCTAGAACACTTAGACACAGTAATAGCTCGGGAGCAGACCGAGAAAGACTTTGACAGGGAGGTTAATCAACTAATAGCTGACATTATTTGGTCAGTACCTGTCCCAAATTTAGGACATTGTCCTATTATTAATTGCTATGTACCACACACGGATCTTAGAAAGGGGACTAAAAAATGAAGATACGCATACACGTTAACCAACACATAATCAGAGCTAATGCCAAGACTGGTAGGAATGACCCAACTCTGACCGCTAAGACCTATAAACATAATTACAAAATACACGAGGTAGACCTGCAAGTTATCTCAGAAGTAAAGTATGAGCCAGACCACCCCCTGCCATGTGGAGCAAAAGTCTGGATCGAGGCACAGGCGCAAGAACTATTACTAACAAGTATTAGAGGAAGGGAGATTCTCCGTGTCTTATAATTATCGCTTAACATTTTATGACCAATCTGGCGAGTTGATCTGTCATAAAGCTTTTCGTAGCAGGTCAGAGGCAGAGTCAGAGTTAATCAGAGCAAAGCAAGCCGGGCTATTAGTCAGACTATTACCCTATTAAATACTCATACAATTACTAATACTAAGGCTCTGAATAATACTCAGGGTCTTTTTCTTTGTCCTATTAATAGTAACACTATGAGTCATACTAAGACCAAGACTAATACTATCACTCTGATTAAGATTAATACTCTGAGTCATACTAATACTCTGAGTCATACTAATACTCTGAGTCATACTAATACTCTGAGTCATACTAATACTCTGAGTCCGGGCATTACTAATAGCCCTACAATGGAAAGCCCTCCGTGGGAATTTGGCCCCTCCGTGGGAATTTAGTGTGACATATTTGCCACCCCTACGTGGGAATTTGTACCCTACGTGGGAATTTGCTTGCACCCTGCGTGGGAATTTGATCTATTGCTGGCAGTGAAGGAGAAAAAATATGAGTGAAGAACTAAAAAGAGAGTTGCGTATGCTAGGCGTACTTGATTATAAGACCCCTACGGTGGAAAATGATACTCCACCCATTTGGGTAAGAGACAATGTAACCTTCGATGATGAAGGTGAACCAAACTTTTAGGAGAGGATAATAAAAATGCAAATAGATGTAAGAAAACTAGAGAACGTAGTTATGGGTGACGTACAGATGTATGACTTCCCTGACTTTGTTGATGCCTATGTTGAGTATGCTGAGATCAATGGTGTGGAACTTACAAGTGACCAGTATGATGAAGTCAATGAGGACTACGAGTTCTTACAGGAATCTGCATATAAAAGCTTGTACTAGGAGAGTCAAGATGATAAGTCGTGATCAGTTTATGAAGATGTATGACGAGTACGGAGAGTGTATGACTAAGTTAAAGAGAGTGCAGAAAGAGAACGAGAAGCTACGAGAGAGCTACGAGATTCTTAAACGTGAAGCTGACTACTGGGAAAGAAAAGCTAAGAAGCTATTAGAAGAGAATCACAAGTTAGATGCACAAGTGAAATTATGGAAAGGAACAGCACCTTGAATAACTATTTACTTTGTAGCGTAAATATCCAAAATATACGGCATAGCGTAAAAAAAGGACAGTAAAATGATTAAAGTAACATATATAGACCACATGGGATCAGACCTGAGTGTTGCTAACGCAGCTAGGGTAAGCTTTGGTAAGAAGAGTGAGATGGATACGAGTGATCAGTGGGGGCCACCCAAACTAAAAGACAAGGATGCTAAACTGATCAAGTACCTAGCTAGGCATAAACATATGAGCCCCTTTGGTCATGCCTTTGCATCCTTCCATGTCAAGGCTCCTATCTTTGTAGCTAGACAGTTGGTCAAGCACAAGTTCCTACGTTGGAATGAGGTTAGTCGTAGGTATGTGGATGATACACCTGAGTTCTATACCCCTAAAGTGTGGCGTGGTAAAGCTGAGGATAAAAAGCAGGGTTCTTCTGACAAAGTTATTACAGAGTTTCTTGTTCAAGGGGGGGATAGATACACACCTAACCACCTCAAGCA
>Ga0208667_1000614_pt1 | contig 14729 bp, 3 predicted proteins | sample 11BtaG_FD_184085 | JGI IMG/M metagenome (GOLD analysis project Ga0208667, IMG submission 184085) | Marine viral communities from the Subarctic Pacific Ocean - 11B_ETSP_OMZ_AT15265_CsCl metaG (SPAdes) (version 2) | ecosystem: Environmental > Aquatic > Marine > Oceanic | place: Pacific Ocean... | reverse complement strand
CTCAAAATAAAAAATACATTGACTTTAACAAAGAATCTCATTTTGGAGCAACTTTATTTCAAACCTCATCAATAAACCACTCATTAACATATATTTCAGGCTCCGGAATAGAAAAATTAGAGCAATATAATGCACTTACTAGTGAAATTTCTATTGTTGTTCCTAAAAAATTAGGTTTTTTTGATTCTGGTTATTTCCCTACGTCATTCCAGTCTGCTTCTATATTTGGTATGCACGGAGCAGCGTCTGACTCTGCTGATTATACTTGGGGTGTTTCTGAAACAATAACAACTCCACAAACTGCATCTATTCAATTTACAATGGTATCAACAGGAAGTTTAGATTTAGAACACCAAGCTGTTTTACAATTAACTGGTGGTTCAGATAATGCCTTGGTTATTTACGCAGACCCCAATCAAGCATTGACTACAAATCCTTCGACGATTGATCATATTATCTACACTGGTTCTGTCGGACTGGCTTTAGCGAATGGTAATTCAACTGCTGCTAGACTTAGAAACACCTCTTACTCTGGGATTGACACGGCAGATGGGCAGTTTAGTGTATCTTATTGGTTTAATAGGATTTCTGGTTCCGTTAATAGTGGCGGCACATATATACAAATGTTGGATACTAATGACGATACAATTATATCAGTAAGCCCACTCAAATCAAGTGATTTGGAGGTTTTTGTAAGTGCTTCATCTACCCAAACCTTAGATTTTACTTCAATAGTCAGTGGAACCGATGTATGGAATCACTATGCTCTTGTTTTTGATTTTACTCATATAGCAACCGGCGGAGCAGGTCCATATGCAACTGTTTCTTGTTATAAGAATGGTTCCTTTGACAGAACTTTAGAATTGGATACGTTGTCTGCCTCTGCAAATTCAATTGATGAACTAAGAATTTCTATTGCTAATAATTCTTCTATACAAGATATTGTATTGTGGTCAAAAGCATTAACATCTGGAGATGTTAATAAACTATACGGAAATGGGCAATGGGTTAATCCAACATCGCTAAGTTCGTCGGCAATAAATGATTGGTATAGATATGGATATGAAAGTGATTTTGATACTGCGGTGGATGGACAGCACTTTGATGATTTCGGTTCCTCACCCACAGTTAGCTCTAGTACTAGCACTAGGCACTTGTCTCCTATTAGCACCGCAGATGCATCTAGATTAGAATTTCATACTGGTTCAAACCCATTTGGCGCAGCTAAAAACGATGGAACAATAAGAAATGAACTCACAGCCGCCCTCAACACAGTGTTCTCGGCAAATTTTGGAAACACAACCTATATACCAAACCCTGGAGATGGAGTCACAACAACATTTACATTAAAATCAGGGTCCGCTGGACCAGAAACCGTAAATGGATCTGTAGTTTCCTCTAGTTTTGCAATAACGGCAAACAATAATGGTGCACCTTTATCCTCTACGACATATGATGATATATCTAATTTCCAAGTATATTTAGTCAGAGACGAAGTGGAATCTCCAACTGCTAAGTTTGTTTTGAAAGATTATGCCGGCAATTTCACTTTAGAAACACCCGCGTATAAGCAGATTTATTCAAATGAACAATGGAATTTGGCTGTTAGAGTAAAGCCTGTTGATTATCCGATAGCAGGTAACGTTGTTACATCTTCCAATAGAAATTATCAACTAGAATTCTATGGTGTGAACCACGCTTTTGATACAATCAAGAATGAATTTACGCTAACACAAAGTTTTAATTATGATACTGGTTCTGCATATCTATCAAACCCAAAGAGATTCTATGCAGGAGCCCACAGAACCAACTTCACCGGAAGTGTTTTAGAGCAAACAGACATAAAAATTGGACGTTTTGATCTATGGTATGACTATATTTCTGATAATTCAGTTAAATTACACAACACAGATATTACTTCACGCGGAAATAGAAGGTCAAGTCGTCCTTCAACTATATTTGGTAAAGATTTATCGCAAATCGAAGTTCCCTCATACGAATTATTGACTGCTGATTGGGATTTTGAGACGATATCCACGTCAGATGCATCTGGTGAATTCATCGTAGTTGATGTTTCTAGTGGATCAACAGACAGTAGATATGGCTGGATGGACAATATTATCCGCAGAGAACACCGAGCAAAAGGTTTTGGGTTCCCTGTATCTACAACAAACGTCATTTCCAATGAAATTATCTATTCTTCAAAGAAAGAACTTCCGGAAATCTCTTACTCCTCTGACCGAGTAACAATTAATGGAGAAGAACAAGAGTATTTCATAAAAGACGAAGACGTTTCGGATAATTTTTACTCTCTAGAGAAGAGTATGTATCAAGTAATCTCTGAAGAGATGATGAGAAACTTATCAACCGCTCAAGAAATGTCCAATTTAATGGGTGAAGCTGTTGAAAGATACAGAATACAATACAAAAAGCTTGACCAAGTACGCAGATTATTCTTCGAAGATGTTGAAGAAGATCCTGATTTTGATAAATTCACCGACTACTTTAAGTGGATTGACTCTTCAGTATCCTATATGGTCTCTCAAATGTTCCCAGCGAGCGTTCGTTTTTCTAAAGGAATCTCTGATGTTGTTGAATCTCATTTGTTTGAGAGAAACAAATACCAAAATAAATTCCCGCTAACATCAACTCATACAGCAACTGAAGGTAGAGTAAAGGGCGTTGGAGAATTAAAGTATCAATGGCAGTTTGGTCATGCTCCAATAGAAGGCGGAGATAGCAACAATTGTCTCTGGCAAAAAGAAAGAAAAAAGAGAACTGATATACCGGAAAGAGAATCAATCCGAGAGATTATCATTAATGATAATAATGCTACATCTTTAAATCTAGCAAACTCAAATCGGACAACTTATCAAGGATCGACTTACGCTAGAAGAAGATTCACAAACACTTATAGAGTTGGCTCCTCAATCACACAGACAGTTCATTCCGGAATCAATTACAATTTACAAAAGAACCGAGACTATGTATGGTCCGCCGTTAATCGCGGATCTAAATTAACCTCTCAGGGGATTCCAGTTAATGTTTTGATTGTAGGTGCTGGTACAGGACAAGGTGTAGAACTGCCTTCGTCTTGTGATGATGTGGAAATACCAAACGAGAAAAAGAAGTTTAATACAACAGTTTACGTTGGGAAAAATGCTACTGGTGGCCCAGGCGGCACCTTTAATCCGATTAATGATAGTGCTTCTTACAGTTACGCAATTAAAGGTGCACACAATCTTCCATTTGATATATTTTCTGGTTCCATAACTACCGGCTATAATTCAGCTTTTGCCTCTGGTTTTAAATCAGATGCTTACGTTACCAACATGCACTCGGATACAACAGATTTTTCTAACGATGTTGCTTTGCAAGGTCCATTTACAAATCAATGGGTTGGTGGCCATCAATCTCGGCATATTGATTTAAACCGCTTTGATACAGCATTGAAAGATGATGACATCGGGGGAGCAACACCAAATAATCTACATAATCAATATACGAGAGCAGAAGGGTGGCTTCTCAAAGTTGTTGAGAATGATGGCACTGGTTCTGATGGTGCTTTTGGTATCGTTGATCCTCAATACGGCGTAACAAGGGCGACTAACAAATACCCCGACGCTGCTAAAAAATCTGCGGTATTATACAGAGATGGTCGTGTTAAACGCGCACTAAATATTTCAAACATACAAACCACCACATCAAGCATTAATCATGGAAATTATCGCCAAAATTACGAAATTATAAGCGCGGGAACCGGTAAGCAAGAGAACAATTTATATTTTAGAAAGAATAGCGATACTCATGATTTCATCCCTCCGGAAATCGGAGCAATACTTCCGGAGACAACAAACTATCAAACATTAATTGGGGTATCTAATCATTCAAGCGGAAATGTATTTGGCATTGGAGAGTCTAATATCCTAAACAACGTTGTAGAAACACATACTCCTGCAACTAATGCATCGATAGAATTTACAATGGTTGACCAGGAATATAGAAATATTGGTGACACACTAACGATCACTGCAGACAGTAATAAATTTAAAGCAGAACAAGCCGATCCGCATACAACCCCAAGTAACATTGATATTACTGATGGGATTGACACACATTATTTGATTTATACTGGATCTACGGGTTTCGGCTTAGGTGCATCGGGTGCCTCTGCAATTAGTGCATCCGCAGTAAACTATTCTCACAACCTAAATACAGATTTTACACTTTCATTTTGGTATTATGATGATACTGCCGGCACCAATACCAGAATAATCACAAAAACCGGAGGTGCAGCTCAACACTTTGTAGAAATGACAACAAATGTCAAGGTTCATTATTCCGGAAGCAGTGGTACTGACTTTGCTGAATTTCCTACTGGTCTGTATTCTTCCTCCGGCTGGAAGCACTTTATTATTTATTTTGATATTGGAGATCTATCTGACGCTACACCTAAGTTGTGGATCAATAATGTCGAATATACTGGTACTGGCTATAGTGATATTGGAGGAACACCAGCGAATATTGATGAACTCACTGTTCAATTATCAAATACAAACAGAATACAAGACTTGGTGGTCTTCAATGGTTTAATGGGAACAACCGAACGGGAAGCGTTTTCTTATAATGGTAACTGGGTAAATATCAATAACATCCACTCAGGTATTACCAGTGACGTAATAGACTGGTATAAGTTTGGGTATGCTACAAACTGGATAGCCTTGGGTCTCTCCGATGGAGATAATTTTGACGATGGAGGTAGTTATCCTTATTTTATTTCTTCTAGTTTAGGTGGCCTAAATCATCTAACAGCTAGCAATCCTAATAATTTTGAATTTCTTTCAAGTGGCGGTATAAATCCTTTTGGATCTGCAAAATCCAATACCACTATAGCAAATGATTTAAGTTCTTCTCTTTCTGCTTCTTTTACCGACTATGCAATTTCACGAAATTTTGTACCCAACGCAATGGATTTTGATTTAAACAAATATAGCCCAGGAGCAGTTGTTGGTGAAATTACAGAAGAGGGAAATGACTTTAATGGTCTTTCTTTTAACTTGGGCTCAGACACTGTATTCGAAAAGGGCTATCTCAACACCACAACAGTAACAACAGGGTCTTTAACAAAAACAATCATAACCTCTCGTTTCTCTGCTCCCGGTTCTATTGACACAATGACCTATGGCTTCTTAGATGCCTATTCACAGGAATATTCTGTCTACAACAGCCTCAACTATCGCAATCTTTCGGTCCGTGGTATTGATGTTCGTGTCTCTGCTTCCACTGATGGAACTGAGTTCTATGCCTTCGGTGGATCAGGTGAAGCAACAACAATAAGAATGAACAATCAACTCAATCAAAGAGATAGTTTAAAGTCTTTGTTGACAAGACATTGCGGAAAATATGGTGTAGATACAAGAAACACTTCATACGCTACAATAGCAGATCCAACCCTATCAGAAGCGAACTTCCAAACAGCAGTTGACAAACCTTCGTTCCACAAACAACAGAGAAATGAGAACAGAAGACCAAGTGATACATCAACTGTTTTAGCACCTGTTCTTGTGAAAAGACACGACAATATGTATATTAGCACACCAATTCCTAGATCAGACTTTCAATATACTTGGGTAACTTCTTCATTAGGAAGTAATTATAGTATCACTAGTGGAAAGCAAAGAATGTATGGATACGCACACCCAACAGGAATATTGAGTTCCTCAGTAGTTATAGACGGGGATAGTGGATTTGTTCCGGCAATAACTTTCCCGACCGCATCAGAAATATTTGGAGATTAGAATGGCGTATTATGTAGACTTTGTTGGATTGAACACATTTATTTATGAAACTTCTGGTTGGGACCCTGAACAACAAAAACCGGTCTTTACAGATAATGATTCTTATACACCTATTTTCAACACAATTGGTGAAACCACAACCTTTCCGAATCAACCAAAAAATGTTCCAATTCATTTAAATCACATGGGCTGCATCGCGACAGTTGTTGATCATGATCATTTAAATTATTTTAAAAATTTTCTTTTTTCACACAATCTCCCAACAACCGCTTCGTTCTTCCCTGCTCTTATGCTTAAAAGAAATGGACCATACGGATTTCCAACTTGGAAACAAATAAGAATAGGGCAAAATCCTTTAACAAGAAGACAAGTGAAAGAGAATATCTTTACATTTGTTGAAGAACCCGGTCCCGAGATCGTTATAGACAACAACGGCAAACTCAATACGGTGAGAGGAAAGTATGGCGCCATTAAGAAATTTGACGAAAACCCCGTATCTTCTCGCTACAAACCTTTTGTTGTTGGTGGAGCCTCTATAATTGATGACGGAACGCTTGAAAGATTTGAATTGGTTTCTTCATATGGAAACGAAACAATCTTCTTTAATAACGAAGAAATCAATAAGTATAAAGGATTGAGAGTTCAACGATCCACACAATACAATACCGTCAAAGACTTCTATCTTAACGGCGGACTTGACAAAGACGGTTCTCCAATGGATACATTTGAGTTCTTTAGTTATCGTGAGTGTGTTTATCCGCCTCGTGTTTATCAATACAAGAATTATACAAGACAAAGAACAACATTTTCTTTCCCTTGGAGAGACGATAGGGGAGATAGAACAGAAACAAATATTGAGAATGGCTTCGGAAGTACAGTGCATCAAAGTAAGTGGATATTAGACGCAAATAGCGCATGGCCAGCACAAGATGGTCGAACCAATAAAGGTAGTGGTTTGGATGTTTGGTTTTTTATATACGGATATCAAAATCCTTTAGATAATAGTTCAGAAAAAAATTTAGATTTTGGAATTCTACAAAATACATATTGTTTTGGCTCTAATAATATCATAGACAGCTCCAGTGTTTCTAACTTACCAGATGCTTTTAGAATAGCGCCATTATATAATAGAAAACATACTTTAACACCAAGCTCCTCTGTTGTTTCTCCAAATGGTATGATACTTCAAGGAATCAATTCAGGGAGCACATTTGGAAATATGACTTCTTTAATAGAAGTTCCTTCTGGAGAAGCCAAGTGGGAAGCTGGTTCCCAATCCGGGCTCAATCCATTCTACGACACATATGATAATTACATTCAAGATGTTCGCCAACACGGAAAAGATTATTCGATTATTCCCGAATTCAGAATAAGCGAACATGTTGAGACCTACGAATCAATAGGGTTAACCGAGGAAGTATCAAATATATTTTCTTTAACCGGTGCTTTATCAGATACAACCGATTCTTCCAAAGATAATTTTTACAAGATTTATTCTACGTCAGAATTTATGAAACACTTTGAGGTTGTTAAGAAAGACCACAAAGTGCTTGTTCCTGCAAGCTCAATCTCTCTTAAGTGTAAAGCGATTAAGAAATTTCTTCCATATGAAGGTTTTTATCCTGCTCAAAGATCTGTTGATTTAGCAAAGCAATTTTATAACTCTTATAAAGACTTCACCGCCGCTTCTGGTGCGGTAGATCAATATGGAACTCCTAATGAAAATTCTGTTCTATTTCAAAATCTTATGGTTCCAACGTTCGCTCCGGGCATTTTCTTTAATACAATAAAGTCTGGTGTTGCCGTTGACTATCCTTTAATTGATGCAAACCTCTCAATAGCGACAAATGTAACAACAAGCAATAATAATTACTATATAAAAGCCACAACTGGTAGCCCTTTTAACCGTAGAATTCCTTTTGAAGCCCTTGTAGAACCAGAAAAGCATCTTGCTGGTTCCCCCGTCTACTGCAATGAACCTCATATTTATGCTAACAACTCTGGTTCTGTATCTTGGGACGGAGGTGGAAATAATCGCTATAAACTTATGGCCAACAACTTTTTAGCCGAAACAACAGAATTCTTTATGCGCGAAAAAAATATGACCCAAATAACTTCACTTCCATCAAACGATCCAAATATTGGAGAAGCAAAACTTGGAAAAACGTATATGATGAGAGTTAAGATGTATAAAAGTACAGACCAAGCCACCATTCCAAATGTTTCTTCTTCTGGTGGTTTTTATACTCCACCACAATACGGTAGTTCCTCGCGTGAGACATTTACTATGTATTCACGCCCATCCGCTTTTGGTCCTCCGTTATATTTAACAGGAAATCTGGCATCAGCGTATTATGATCTACCATTAGCGGACCAAGGTGAAAACTATGCTTTTACTCCACCATATTATTATGGACAGTCTTGGGCGGATATCACTTTTACTCCAACTAGAAGTGGAAAACACTCCATTCAAGAAATAATTTCTGGCTCTACTGTTGCTTTTCATAGATATGCCCCCACCGAAACCGGTAATGATGAATTTTTTAGAAGCCTTGGTATCAATGCTCATGCCATGGATTTAAACGCTAGTGTAAATTTATTCTCACAAACCACAGCAGGTACTTCCGGTGCTGATCCAAATGATCCACCTTCTCGTTGGGTTATTCAAACAAAATTTGAAACTCCAATGCTCAACTTCAATCATTTATCTGCCTCAGATAGTATTACACTGCCAAACAATGCCTCTCAATCTGTTCCTCGTGGTATGTGGCATCAATACGGAAACATTGAGTCAGATCCAACAAAAGGAATATTCCTACAAGTTGATAGCGTTCCTGATGCCTGGATAGATGAATCATTGAGCGGAGACTCATCAACAGTTGAATCTTTGGCTGATTTATGTGGGTTCACAACAGAAACAAAAAGACTTGGTGAAGTAGCAGATACTAAAGAAATCAGGGAAGCAGTTGTTGCTGTTCCATTCATTGAAGAAGAAGGAAATAGAAAATTCTTCCGTATACCCAGAATAGATATAACAAGAGCGTTCGGAACTGAAACGGAACGAGCACTGGTTGGAGATTCTGTTCTTAAAATGATTGTAAAGATGCAAGGATATGTTATGCCTCCATCAATGGATTTTTTAAATAATAACACAGTTGATCCATTTGCTATGTATATTTTTGAGTTTTCTCATACTCTCAAAAAACAAGATCTTGCGAACATCTGGCAAAATTTATACCCAGAAATAGGTCAAACATTTGAGACAGCAGAATCCTCTATAAGTCATGAATTGTTAGCTCACGAATTGCTCGGTGGTGGTGCAAAGTTAAACCCTGAAGGAACGCTTGATGTCAATGCTGTTGGAAATGAAATACCCGATCGTGTCCGTTGGATGGTATTCAAGGTTAAACAAAGAGCAAATATAGATTATAATTTAAAGATCATAGGAAGAAAGAATATTAATATTTTTGAAGGTGCTAATACAGAAATTACTTATAATTGGCCTTATGACTTCTTCTCTCTTGTGGAATTGGCTAAGATTGAAACAGAAGTTAAATTTGCTGAAAGAGCAATTAAAGCTGGACAAGAACCTAGGTCAACGATTGTTCCAAAAGTAAGTACCAAGTCAAGTACAAAATCAATTGATGAAATACGCAACGAGGCAAGAATGGAAGCAAAAACTATTAGGAGAAATAGGAATATTACCAGAGCTAAATCAGCAGCAACTGAAGCACTCGGAGATGGATCAAAGGGTGACATTACAAATCGCAATAGGCAACAAATGCAAGAAAGAAGAAAAACTCAAATAGAAGAAGCTTCCGGAGGTAATTCTTTCATCCAAGGTCTTTTAGAAGATGCAGCAGAGGCTGAACAAGAAAGAAGAGATTCCGGAAAAACAACAAAAACCACTACATCGGGAGATAACTAATGACATTCTTTAATAAAAAAGAAGACGTATTAAAGATTGAATTGACCCCGCATGGCAGAAAACTTCTCTCACAGGGCAAGTTAATGCCTAAATACTATAGTTTCCTTGATGATGATATTCTATACGATGGAGCCCAAGGTGGAGTTTCCGAGAACAACTCTCAAATGAAAGACCGAATTCTCTCCGAGACACCCTATATGAAGCCCCAAACAAATTATAAGGGTGTTGAATCAAGTCTGTCTAATGAAGACAACAAGTCTGAGCAAGTAACTTATTTACAGCAAAAGATTGGCACCAACAATACAGCAGAGACTAGAGCGGCAGGTTGGAATGTGACTGCTCTCCTAGGAGAAGTTGACTCCACTTCTCTAACTCTTACAGGATCAACAACTTCAACGCAGCCGATTCCACAATTAGAAATGACTTTAGAATATACAATGTCAGTAGGAAATCAAAATAAGTTAGAAATATCTAACAGCGGTCTTCTATTTAGTAGAGAACTTCCATCTCTTATAAAGCCAGATGGAAGTTTTGTAGATATTATAGAGGAACAGATTTTGTTAAATGTATTTGAAAGAAATGGTTTTTTTCATAAAGACTCGTATGAAATAGAAGTATACCTCTATGAACAAGACGAGATTGAAATCGACAGAAAACTTAAATTTTATCAACAAGACAGACAAATAAAAAACAATATGTTGATGGAACAACCAGATTTTTCTGCGGATGTTCCGGAAGACCTAACAACAGACTATGTTGAATATTATATGGATATTTTAGTTGATAAGGAAATACCCGAAGAGGATATTTGCAAGGGTCTTCGTAGATTAAAAGCAAAAGATATTTTCCTGGATTTAGAAGTAGAGTGCCCTGACCGTGAAGATATCGATGTTAACATATATGGTTCACGCGTGAGACCTGAAGATCTGGAGGATTGTTAATGTCTATTGAATTAGTTGGGTTTGAAAATTTACCAAATGCGTATATAAAAGAAATATCAATATTTGATTACAAAGCAAATCAAATTGAGATAAAAATTATTATAAGAGTACATGATTTAGAAGACGGCTTAGTTTGGTTTGACACTTCTGAGGCACTTTCTAAACTACTAAGAATTGGATTGATAATATCTACTGATGAAAGTCAAAGTCAACAATTGACATCCGGAGAGGCAAATCCGGTGCAATTGATATCTATGAGTCGGTCAATACCTTCTGCGAGTGAAAGTAATGACAACTTGGTGTTTGAAGTTTCCTTCAGAAAAATAATACCAAGAAACACCAGACATTTAAATCTGTATTCTTTCTGTTTTATTGATAAAGTGCAAGTTTTAGAAGAATTTGGCTTTTCTATGGGTCATGACTACTATGGACCCATAAAGTCGGAGAAAGTGCTTAATAATTCAAATATTATTACCAATACTGATGTTTTTATACAAGATAACGGTCAATACTGGTCTGGTCCTATGCATCAACATAGAGGAAAATATATGGCTGGTTCTTATCATACATTAACACCACATACTATGTTAAGAAAGATAACAATCCCAAACGTTAAAATTAAAGATTTTCGTGGGATGAAAGGCAAGAGAAGTGAATCTGTTGATTCAACAAAGAATTTTTTAAGTGATCTAACGGTTTCATATAACTCTGATACAGATATTAATGCTATGTTTATGCTCAATGTTAAAACTTTATTAAAAAACAATACAAAATATGGATCTTTTTTAGATAGAGCCTCCCCAACAGTTGTATCGCAAATTTTACAAGACTTTAAGATTAGTATGATGACAATACAGCGCCAAAGAATTAAACCATACAACCAATCAACTCGTTTAAGAAGTAAAAAAGAGACAACACAAAGTATTTTTTCTAAAAAAAATATTATAAAATCCCATGACATCACAGGTATTCTTCGTAACTCTACAAGATTAGAGAAGCATCATACGCATGATGTCGTTATATCAGAGTTACGATCAAACACAAGTGCCCCTAATAGACAGAAAAATGAAATATTTGCAGAAGAAGTTGCTAATTATAAAAAGATTTCTATGATTCAAGAGTTATTCTTTCAATATGGCGAAGGAATTAGAACATTTCAGTTTAATGATTATGAATTAACAAGCAAAACACCAGGAAAATATAAATATAAAGTAGACCTACAATTTTCAGATCCTATTTATTCTTTTCTCTCCTCCGTCTCTAATTTTATGAAGTCAGACATTTCTATAATTAAAAGATATGTTTCTCTGAGTAGCAGAGGAAGAGATCTAACTATTTCAGAAATAAATCCACAGTCACTGGTAAACTCTTACGTTAATTACTATTCATATGTCTATGAATTGTCTCAACAAGAGATAGCAAGTCTTTCTTTTAAAATGTTCGCTCTAATGAACCCAAAAACAGCAACAACCAAATCTGTAAAAAATTTTAAAAAGAAATACGAAGATTTATATTCAGAATTTTTAGTCTTTTTGGACTTCGATGCAGAAAAAATATTTTCTAAAAAACAAAAAACTAGTATAAAGTCGAAAAATGCAACTACTGGTAGAATATTAGTAGGTAATACTTTTAATAAAATCATTGAACCTGCATCTAATTCTGTTGGATTTGCTTACTTAGATACATCTAAGAAATCATCAATGAAGATTTATACAAAACTTGATATAGAAAATAGAGCTAACGAAGAGACAAAAAATAATTTTATTGAACAACCTTCTACTAGTAGTCCAGATTTTAAAGACAGTACGAACACAGGAGTCAATGACTTAGCCACAACTAAAACTACTTATTACACTCCATCCTTGATGGGTGTTGGTAAAACTAGCTTCATGATGGGTCGAGATGCAAATGCACCCTATGATCCATTAAATACCGGCTTAGGAGCAATGTCTCCTCAAGTAAGTCCTTTTGCAAAAAACACAAAAACCTTAAAAATTTCTGATGTTATGGTGCAAAGCCCCAGTATTCCACAAGATCCTGTGGAAGAGACTGATGAGACCTATGTAAATTCTTCTGATATTATTGGCTCTAATCAAACATTTGTATCTTACACAAACACAGTAGACTCTTATAATGTTATTGAGAGCAAAACAGGGTCCAATCAAAGAGTAAATGAGACACTTACCGGATACCAAAACAATAGAACGTTTCGCGCAACTTTAGCTGCTGCAAAGTTACTCTCCGGAGATGAGGCTGCGATGCTACCCAACCAACTTAAAGCAGTAATTAGTGGAGATTCTCCGGCAACGAGAACAGACTATGTTACATCCGGGACTGATCTTTTAGCCGACCCGAAAACAAAAAATTATTATGAACTCAATAATTTTTCTGTACAGGAGTTGTTGTACATAGACGGATTTGAACAAGACAGTAGTAATAATATTCTTTTGAACAAACCGATCTATAAATCTATGCTTTTGAGTAATTTCCAATTAACTTCAAAACCTGTGGTTTGTTTCCTACAGTCCTATACAAATAATACTTTTAATATCACAGATGAAAATAAGGTTTCTGTTATAGATTCGTCTTTTATTATGTCCGATATTGACATAACAGTGAAGCCAAACAATCAGACAACTCAAAGTCAACCTACTTATAATACACAAGATATTTCATATGAATTTATGAATTCTAATATTGTCAAACAAACAAACCAACGTATGACTGTAAAAATACAGCAAACCTCTGATACACCTCAAGCCACATTGGAAACCGATATATCGGTACCAATTAATCTTAATACAAACCTATTTGGATCTTACTAATGCCTAAAATTAATTTAAAAAACTCTAACAGCAATTCATTGATTGATTTTCTTAGGCAATCTGGGATTAATTATAGTGTTAATAAAAAACAATCAGGTCAAGATACATTGATTAATGAAATTACTTTTTTCCCTAGAAACCCACAGCAAAAACAAGAACTATTATCTATATTAGAAAATTATGGAAGTCAACTTTATCATAACACTTCTCTTAATGTTGATATGAATGTAGAAAACTTTTTCAACTATTCATCTAATCAATACGAAAACATAACCAGAGTTTCTCAGGAACTAGATTTGCCTCTCTATTATATTGAAAATGAAAATGAACAGAACGAAAAGTTCAATAATTTAAAATCTATTGTGGCAAATACAATATCTAAGGATTTTATAGAAAATATTTCTGATATGCAAGAAAATTTAAACTCTAGGTCCGAAAGTGATACAAACAAAATGAGCAATATTTTGTTTGGAAATGATTATCAAAAAGCAAGGTCTAAAGCTTTTCTAAATCAATTTTGCTATTATAATAGAATACAGATAGGATCTCAAGGAACACATGAAATCATTGGTGCTTTTTTAAGACGAATGAAACTTCAAGAAGAGATGTTTGGCGGGCTAATATCTGATAATACAACTATGAATATTGGTTTTAATATTGATAATTCTCCAAATGAAAAAATTATACCGGTACAAGATATTTTAGATATCATAAACAATAACACTCTAATCTTAGATACATCGGACAAGCTTGTCTTAGGGACAAACAAGAAGACATCCAGTTACATAACAAACAATTTTAAAAAATATTTGCTGATTGGACATATGAATGAAAAGAAAAAACTTTTACTAAAATCTCTTTCACAGATGCACCATGGAGAAGAGTGTGCAAAAGAATTTATTATTTATAAAATAGATAAGTTTATCGATACTAATACAATTCCTCTCCAAACTTTTTGGATGTTTGAAGAAGATTGGAAAGAATACGTAGATTATCAAATAAAACGAGACAAAACGTATCGATATGAACTTAAAGCGTACAGTGTGATATATGGGACTCAAACACAAGTGTCGGATATTGTAGAAACAGACAAAGAGGGAATAAATATTGTAATGACTTCTTCTCCGTCATTTAAAATGGCAATAGTTGATTTTGAAACGGTATCAATAAAGGTTTCCCCAAAGATCCCTGTTCCACCTTTTGTTGAATTCTTAAATGAGTCGAATAGTGAGAACTA
>Ga0208667_1000613_pt1 | contig 14733 bp, 10 predicted proteins | sample 11BtaG_FD_184085 | JGI IMG/M metagenome (GOLD analysis project Ga0208667, IMG submission 184085) | Marine viral communities from the Subarctic Pacific Ocean - 11B_ETSP_OMZ_AT15265_CsCl metaG (SPAdes) (version 2) | ecosystem: Environmental > Aquatic > Marine > Oceanic | place: Pacific Ocean... | reverse complement strand
TCCTCTTGGCAAACTTACAATTTCTAATGCAGCAGGTGCAAATGCACCAACAACTGTAACAGCAGCTAATACTTACTTACAGCTTGGTAGTGATGATTATGGTGCATCTAACAATGGTAAGTTTATGATTGGCTTTGGTTATACCGATGCTACTAACACAAACTCTCCTGCTTATATAGGATATGAAGAAACATCTACCTCAGGAGACACAAAAGGTGAACTCACTTTTTATACAAGAGATGTAATTACTGATACAGCACCAACAGAAAGAATGAGAATAGACTCATCAGGTAATGTGTTGGTGGGTACTACTAGCTACAACAATGATATTGCTGGTATTGGCTTAGGTGCATCTAACTTTTTTTATGCAACAAGAAGCGGAGCTTTAGTTGGAAGTTTTAACAGACTTACTTCAGATGGGGACATTATAGACTTTCGTAAAGACAGCACAACAGTTGGAAGTATTAGGTCTAAATCAGGAACTATACTTATTGGTTCAGGTAATACAGGTATTGTATTTACTGATACAGGAAATAGTTTAAGACCTAGAACAATGTCAGATACCACAAGTGATGGTGTTATAAGTTTAGGTCAATCAGGTGATAGATTTGATGATGTCTACGCTACCAATGGAACTATACAAACTTCAGACAGGAACGAGAAACAAGATATAGAAGCTCTAACAGATGCAGAAACTAGAGTAGCTGTTGCAGCTAAAGGACTACTTAGAAAGTTCAGATGGCAGTCTGCTGTAGCTTCAAAAGGTGATGATGCTAGAATCCATTTTGGAATCATAGCTCAAGACTTACAAGATGCTTTTACTGCTGAAGGATTAGATGCAGGTGACTATGCTATGTTTATTAGTGACACTTGGACTGATGATGATGGAGTAGAACAAACAAGACTAGGAGTGCGTTATAGCGAACTTCTAGCATTTATTATTGCAGCAATATAGGAGAATAAACATAGAAGTTTTAGAAAGAACTTGTACAAGTTGTAATGAAACAAAATCTTTACGAGATTATTATTTTGAAAGTAATAAAAAAGGTGTAAAAAGACCCAGAGCAATTTGTAAGCTATGTCATTCGGAATATAATAAAAATTGGGAAAAAAACAATAAAGATAAAGCAGCAGCTAAAACCAAAAGATATAGGCATAAATATCCTGAAAAGACAAGAGCTGTAGCTTTAAAAAGATATTTTGACATGACTCTTGAAGAGTTAAATCAAATTGAAAAAGAACAAAATACATCTTGTATGATATGTAAAATACATCAAGATGATTTAGGTGAAAGTTTATGTGTTGACCATGACCATGAAACTAAAGATGTAAGAGGTATTTTATGTCGAAGATGTAACTTAGCATTGGGTCAATTTAAAGATAATGTTGAGTTACTTGAAAATGCTGTAAAATATTTAAAAAAATACGGTAAAGGTTATTTTAATTTAAAAGGAGAAAAAAATGATTAATTATACTTGGAACGTGTCAACAGTTGATACATACCCAACACTAGATGGTAATACTGATGTGGTTTATTCAGTACACTGGAGATTAAACGCAGAAGATGATGCTAATCAGGATGCTGATGGTAACAACTGGACTGCTACATCATACGGAACTCAATCTGTAGATACTTCAGACTTGTCAAGCTTTACAAGCTTTGCAGATTTATCTGCTTCAGACGTACAAGGCTGGGTAGAAGCTGCTATGGGTGAAGAAGCTGTTGCAGATTTAAAGTCTGGACTAGATGCACAAATCGCATCACTTATCACACCTACAAGCGTTACTAAAACAATAGGATAACACTATGGAACTAACACCTTACTTGTTCTGGAACATTTTCATAACTTTGGTGTTAGCTCCAGTGCTTTACAGCATAAGATTAAACACTGAAGAGGCTAAACGACTCGACATTCTCTTGAATAAAACACGTGAAGAGATTGCAAAAGACTACGTAACCAAAACAGAACTTAGAGATGACATGGGAATCCTCATGGATAGGATAGATAAAATTGGTGAAAAGCTTGACAAACTCTTTGAAGTCAAGTAGAATAGGTATAAAGGGATTTATAAGTGGATAGAAAAAGTAACGATATATTAAATAAGTATAGAAGAATTGCTAAACTAGGAACGCCTTCTAAAAAATCAAGTCCTTCTAGAGATAAAATAGGTGGACCTAAAAAAGAAAAACCAGTTATTGTTACACCACCTAAAAAGGAACCAGTAAAGGTACCACCAAAGAAAACAGTACCGCCAAAGAAAGAACCAGTAAAGGTACCACCAAAGAAAACAGTACCACCTAAGAAAGAACCAATAAAGGTACCGCCAAAGAAAGTAGTACCACCAAAGAAAGAACCAGTAAAGGTACCACCAAAGAAAACAGTACCGCCAAAGAAAGAACCAGTAAAGGTACCACCAAAGAAAACAGTACCACCTAAGAAAGAACCAGTAAAGGTACCACCAAAGAAAGTAGTACCACCAAAGAAAGAACCAATAAAGGTACCACCAAAGAAAGTAGTACCACCTAAAATAGTAGTACCACCTAAAAAAGAACCAATAAAGGTACCACCGAAGAAACCGGCTCCGACTCCTGCTCCAACACCAGCACCGACTCCAGCCCCAACACCGGCACCAACACCAACTCCAGTAAAGGAACCAATTATGAAAAAACCAAAACCAATAAGAATACCTCCTGAAGACAGAGTAGGCGGACCAGTTAAAGGTCCTCCGGGAAATAGACCAATCCAACCACCATCAATAGGTGGACCGGGTGGTGGTGCAAGTGGACCAATTGAAGAACCTCCAATAACTCCTCCGGGTGGACCAGTAGAAACTCCGATAACTCCTCCTCCTCCGACAATACCTCCAAAAGAAGGACCAGTAGGAGACCCATTAGATAAACCCGGATTTACTCCAGACCTTCAAGACCCAGTAGACCAAACAAGTACTACAACTCAAACTGCAACAGATACAGCTAGAGAAGAAAGAGTTGCTAGAACTGGAACATCTGCAGAGTTAACAGCACAAGGAATACTTCCTGCCGATACTCCACAAATTCCAACACCTGCTACAATAGGTAGAGAAGATACTGAAATTGCAAGAGAAGATGTACCTCAAATGGGACCTACTGAAAGAGGCGTAGCTGCAGATGTAGGTGAAGTAAGTAAAGAACAAGTAAGAGAAGGAGTAGCAGATACAGCCGATACTACTCAAGTTGCAGGAGTTGTCACAGCACCTACTACAACTGTATCAGGAACTAAAGTAGCTGTAGATGCTAAAACAGGTACACTATCTCCTGATGCTAAAGCTTCGGTAGAAGAAATAAGACAACTTTCAGGAAGTGCAGTAGCTGCTCAAGTAGAAGAAAGTATAATGAACGCTGCTAAAGCACCAGATGTTAATGGAGTTTTATCTGCAGGTGCATTTGCTCCCGAAGTAACAGGAGCTAAAGTACAATTATCTCCAACAGCAGACGCAGAAGCTAAAGAACGTGAAGCTATTACAGGAACACCAGCTACAGATGGACAAGCTGCACAAATAATAGGTGTTGTAGGATATGAAGCTAGAGAACAAAGAGCAGTAAAAGGTACTGCTGCAAAAGGTGCTGCTGCATCTATGGTAGCTGAAGTTGGTAATATACCTTCTGATATAGCTGCTGCTATTGTAGAAGACCCTGCAACTGTAGAAGCTCAAGTAGATACTAATCCTGTAGAAGTTAATGCTGCTATTGCTGCACTACCTACAGAAGCTTTAGTATCTTCACAAATGGAAAGTTTATTAGGTGGTATGGAAGATGGTAAGATTCCTATGTGGGCTAGACCTGCTGTAGATGCAATGAATGCAAGAATGGCAGAAAGAGGATTAAGTGTTTCTACAGTTGGTAGAGATGCTTTGTTTAACTCTATTATTCAAAGTGCTATGCCAATGGCTCAAAGCAACGCACAAGCTTTACAAGCTAGAGCAGCTCAAAATTTAAGTAACGAGCAACAAGCAAACTTACAACAAGCTACACAGCAACAACAATTAAGAATGCAAAACTTGGCAAATCGTCAAGATGCTGCAAGTCAGACTGCACAAATGTCTCAACAAATGAGAACAATGCAAAGTCAATTTACACAACAAGCTGTATTGACTACTGCTGAACAACAGCAACAAACAAGAATGGCTAACTTGCAAAATCAACAACAAGCTGCACTGGTTAAGTCTCAAAACCAACAACAAGCTAATATGGCTAATCTTGGTAATGAACAGCAAATAAATATGGCAGAGCTTCAAATAGAAGCACAAGTTGAAGGAGCTAATCAAGCTGCAACTAACCAACAACGTATGTTAGAAATGCAAAGTGCAGCAGACTTTTTATCTAAAAATGCTGGTTTTAAACAGCAAATGGAACTTGCTAATTTAAGTAATGACCAGCAAATGAAACTTGCAAACTTATCAGCTCTTAATCAAGCTGGTGCAGAAAATCTTAATGCTGCTCAACAAACAGAACTTGCAAATCTTAACAAACAAATGCAAGTTAATATTAAAAATGGTGAGTTAGCTCAATCAATGGGATTAGCTCAACTTAATGTTGACCAACAAAGAGCTATGCAAAATGCTAATGTTACTGCTAATATGGACATGGCAAACTTTAGTGCTGACCAACAAAGAGTATTAGCAAATAGTAAGTTTATGCAAACAGTAGCTATTACTAATATGAATGCAGACCAACAATTAGTTATGCAACAAGCTACAGCTTTAGCTTCACTTGATATGGCTGCTGTTGACCAAAGAACTAAGTTAGCTGTCAGTAATGCTCAAAACTTTTTACAAATGGATATGGCTAACTTATCTAATGAGCAACAAGCAAGTATGATGAGAAGTCAACAAGAACAACAAAGATTGTTATCTGACCAATCAGCTTCTAATGCTCAAGCACAGTTTAATGCTACTAGTGAAAACCAAGTTAATCAGTTTATGTCTAACTTAGAACAACAAAATAAACAATTCAATAGCAGTCAATTAAATGCCATGGAGCAATTTAATACAGCTAATATTAATGCTGCAGAAGCTAGAAGAGTTGGTAATGAATTTGAAGCTGAAAAACTAGAAGCACAATTACAGACAGACATGTCTAAATTTAATGCACAACAAGATTTTGCTAAAGAACAATTCAATACACAAAACGAAACAGTAATTGCACAATCAAATGTAGAATGGAGACGTAAAGCTAACACTGCTGATACTGCTGCTTTTAATGCAGTCAATCAACAAAATGCACAGAATGCTTTTGGTCTTACTGCTTCTGCTAATAACTTTTTATGGCAAGAACTTAGAGATGAAGCAGACTTTGATTTTAAAAGATGGGATAATGAACAACAACGTAAAGCCTCTTTACTAATAGCTGCTTTAGGAAACTCTGAAGCTGTAAATAAAAAAGATGCTTGGGATGACAACGTAGCAGGTATTGCTAGATTATTAGATGGATGGTTAAGTTAAAGGAAATATTATGGGTAAATTAAGAAAAATAGGTAAGAAAGTAAAAAGAGGATTTTCTAAAATAGGTAAAAGACTTAAAAAAGGTTTAGGTAAAATAGCTAAAGCTTTTGGAAAGTTAGGTCCTTTAGGCTCTATTGCTTTATCTTTTATACTTCCGGGCATGGGTAGTGTCTTATCGGGATGGCTTAGTAATATGGGTCCAGTCGGTGAATTTATTTTAGGAATTGGTAAAAAAATTCAACAAGGTGCAAACTGGGTTAAAGATGGAGTAGGTAGAGTTTTTAATAGAGCTACTGATGCTATTGAATATGGAATGAATAAAGTTAGTGAAACATTTGGAGGAACAGGTCAAGCAGGTAGTAATTTTAGAAACTGGGCAAGTGAACAAACTAAAGGATTTATTGACCCGTCTACTAAAGGTGTTGAAGATATTACAGTTCCGGGTTCTACTAAAACAATTACAGGTCCTGATGGATTTACAAAAGAAATTAAAGTTCCTGAAACTACTATAAGTGCAAAATCTCAAGTAGGTATTGGTGGACCTAAAATTCCACAGACTCCTAAAAACATGGTAGACCCTGTGTATGTAGATGGTTTAGATACTGATTTAAAGAAAGGTTTTTATGAACAAGCTGATTTAGATACTTACTATAAAGGTGTTGATACTCCTGTAGATATTACAAGTGGTAAAGTTGTAGAAGGCGTTACAACTGGACCATTACCTAAAGGACAAACTTCTATTAAAACCACAGGAGACTTAAAAGTTCCAAAACCTGAAGGTAGTGGTTATTTTTCTAAAGTTAAAAACACATACAAAGTTTTAGGACCTGTAGGAGTAATTGGTGGAAAAATGTTAGCCGATGAAAGTGATGCAGCCTATTCAGATTATTTAATGAGAGTAGGTAATGCGTCTAGAGCTAATGTAATAGCTAATGAAACTTTATCTGTTGTCCCTACAAATACATATACATACGCACCACAAGAATTTATAAATATAAATAATTTAGATAATGATTCTAATGGAATGCAAAGATTAGCTGCAGGATATGGAATGATATTAGAAGATTACAATAGTTAGGATAAAATATGCAAAGTAAACCAATACCAGAATTAATAGGGCAAACAGCTTTTGAAGCTCCTATTCCCGGACAGTCTTTAACGAATAATCCCGAAGATAATTATGCTTGGGAAAAACAACCGGAAATGGTTGATATTAAACAGGCTAGAGAAAAAATATTTTTAAATTTATTAGAACCTAAAAACTTAGAAGAAATTCAAAAGCTTATGGTTAATGAAGTTCCAGTAGATGCTATTGCTCAAACAATGTTAGTAGAAGGATTTAGACAAGGTAAATTTAATCCTGATTTAGCTTTACAATTATTAGAACCTACTATGTATATGTTATTAGCTATTGCTGAAAAATCAGGAATAGAACCTACTTTAGATACAGAAGATGAAGAACCTGATGAAGATGAAGCTTTAGAAATGGTAGAAGATTCAAAAAAAGTTATGAAGAAAGGAAATAGGTTTCAAGACGCTAGAGTTTTTAAACCTCAAGCTTCTTCTGTTGGTGTAGATATAGAAGAACAATTAAATAATTTAGATGTAGAAAAAGTACAACAAAGTATTTTACAGAAACCTAAACCTGAACTACAGTCTCAAGAAAGTTTATTAGGTAAAACAGGAGTTTAATATGGCTGATAATAGCATGGAAAATTTAATCAGTAACTACGGTAATATGAGTATAGAAGAACTTGGAGGTTCTTTATTACAGAGACAATCAGACATAGCAGCAGCACAGGCTAAAGAAGATAAAAAGAATAGAAAGTTTCAACAAGCTATAGGTCTTCTTACAGCAGGTCAAGCTTTATTTAAAAATGCTACTAAGAAAAGATTAAAAGAATTAGATGACTTACAAGCTTTTAATATGCAAGATAATGTAGAGCAATCTAAACAAATTAAAACTATTGGTAGAATAGGTGCTAACATGCCTGATAAAACATGGTTTGCAGATAGAAAAGATATGGATGTAAATACCTTAACAAAAGAAATAATGGAAGATGAAAGGTATAGTCAAAATTTAAAACAAAACTTATCTCCTGTTATTGATGCTGTTATTAAACAAGGTGTTCCTGAAGAAGAATTTGCTATGTTTAAAAAAGGCACATCTGAATATGATACAGCTTTTGATTTAGGATTACATAATTTAATTAGTAATTATGTTTCTCCTTATGTTGACCGTAATGGTAAACAAACAGGAAAACGTAATTTTGAAATGTATGAAAGTGAACTAAGAGAATTATTAAATGCTGGAAATTTAGATGATGCTAAATTATTTGAACAGGCTATTGCTATAACACCTAACACTTTAAACTTAGCTGAAAAAAGATATTACTCTAGATTAAAAAATGAATATGCTAATAAAGGATATATAGAAAGCTTTAAAGATATTTTTACTAAAATTGGAAGTAAAGAAGAATCAAAAGGTCGTAGAAATTTATTTAGAAACGTAGATAAAACAGATTTATATGGTTCTAATATAAATGACATATTAACAACTTTAAATATTGAAGGTCCTTTAATTACGTCTATAGATAAATCATTAGCTAAATACAGAACCAGTGCTTCTCAAGCTATGGTAAGTGCTAAAACAGACCCTGATTTAATAGCAAGAAGTTCTTTAGCTATAGATTCTTTTGGTAGAAATTTAGGGAATAAAAGGTTATATAATGCTGATAATACTTTAAAGATGTCTGAACGTGGAGCTTGGTCTTGGGGAAGATATATGACAGATATTAATAAAGATGAAAATCAAAAACAAGCATTTGCAAAAGATGTAGCTGGATTAACTAATGCGTTTCAAAGCGATACAGATTTTGCAGTAGCTGCTTTTACTAGTTCATTAGAAGATAATAATATAGAAGTTACTGATGATATGGTCGCTGAATTTTATCAAAAAATATCAAGTCCTGATAATGAAAGTTATAGAATGAACCTTGCAATAGCTGTAGCAGCTAACGAAGGATTTCAAAAGGGTGGTGGATTTCTTGCTCGTAAACCTGAATACTACACACCTAGTTTTGATAAAGTAACTCAAGACTATAAATACGATAGGTTTAAAGGTAGTATACCTGCAATCTTAGGAGAAGGTATTGCTGTTCCTTCTCAAACTAGCACAGGAAATTATCAAGAAGATGCAAGTTATAGTAAAATGAGTGTTGAAGATAGGAAGATTGCATTTGATAATCAATTAAAATATATTGAACAAAGTAAAATAAGCCAAGCTTCTAAAATGAAACTTATGCAAAATTTATTTGAAAATGTAAAACAACCAGAATTTATTACACCGCAAGAATATTTAGAAGCTTATCCACCTGAAAGTAGAGTGCAACAGTTTAAGCTTATATATATTGACGGACCTGCTGGAAGTGGTCAAGTTATTCAAGTACCTATAAATAATCAAAAAAAAAAATCAATAATTGAAGATAATCAAAAAAATAATTCTATTATAGTTGCTCCTATAAATGATACTCTTACTGAATTACAAACTAAACATTTAACACAAAAAAATAAAGATGGTACTCCTCGATTTACATATGATAATCTTGACAATGCTCAACAAAAGTTATATGATTTAAGTTCTGTTTTATTATATATTGAAAGCGATGGTAACTTTGATGCTGTAAATTTAAATGATGCAGGAGTTGAAGATAAGCAATCAGCAAGAGGTGGTTGGCAATTTAAACCAGCATCTGTTGACCCTGCAGTAGTTAGATTTGAAAGAGTAATGGGTGTAATGCCTGAATTTGATGAAGTTAAAAAAACTAAAGACGTTAGAGATTTAAGTCCTGAATTTCAAAATGTTTTAGTTATGGCTGACCTTTTAGAAAAAACTGCTGTTGTAAAAGGTGATAAAAAACCGGGACTTGGAGATACTTTAATTCAAAATTATTTAGATGCAGAAAACCCAAAAGAAAAAAGAAAAAGTGTTTATGAAATTTATAAAGTTTTACATCATGCAGGAACAACAATGCCAATTAGAGCTAAAATTAATACAAAAACTAAACTAAGGAAATATTTTAACTAATGAGAATACCATTTGGTCAACCAACAAGTTCAATTGTAGATTTATATAATGAATTAACTGAAGACGAAACTCAAAAGCCTCAAGAGATGCAAGAAGGAGTAAGTCCTCTTTATCAAGAAATACCACAAGTTAAGCCTAATGAAATACAAGAGGCTAAAGATTCTATTGTAGGTAATATTCAAAAAGAAATTGAACAAACCATTACTCCTCCTACTGCTGTTAAAACTAAAAAAAGTTTAACAGAGTTAGCAGAAGATGAAGAATTTTCTACAAGAGCTGAAAGATTTTTAGAAGGTATTGAAAGTAATGAAAACATATTTGAATATCTTAGAGATGCAGAATATAGTTTAAGTGCTGCAGCTACTCGTTCTTTTCAAACAGGTAAGTGGACTAAAGAACAAAAAGAAGATTATGTTTATTTACAAAATGAATTTATGAATGCAGACCTTAAAGGTTTTAAAGAACATTTTGGATTGGTAAAAGATTTAGCAGGTGATTTACTTTTAGACCCATTAAATATTCTAGCTGCTGTTTTTGCAATACCTACTGCAGGAGCTACTGTAGCTAGTCGTGCTGCATTAGGTGCTGCTGCTCAACAAAGTATAAAAGCTTTTACAAAGTCTAAATTAAAAAAAGCTATCACAAAAGAAACAACAAAAGACTTTGCTTTGTTAGGTGCTGCTGAAGGCATGGCTTGGGAAGGACTACATAATTATTTTATGCAAGATATGAATGTAGATTTAGACTTAATAGATTCTATTGATTTATCTGAAGTAGCTACGTCTAGTTTATTAGGTGCTGGATTAGGAGCAGGTCTTGGTGGAGCTGTCGGTGTAGGTATGGGTAGAAGATATTCTAGATTAGCAGAAAAAGAATTTAGATATGCCAATGAAGATGCTGTTAGTTTTGTAGGACCTCAACAAAGAAAAGTAGAATTAGAACAATGGGAAATAGACCAAGCTGCTACAAATATTCAAGATTTAGATTCAGAGTTTATTGGACCTTTACCGGATAGTAATTTTTTAGAACAAAAATCTTTTTCACAAAGACTTAAAGAACGTGTAAAAAAAGGATTACCTGATGAGCAACGAAAAAGAAATCATCAATTAAATGTGTTGATGGCTAAAACCACAGGAAAAGCTACAACAGAATTTTTAGAATATGCTAAAGATTCTCCTGCATTACAAAACTTTCTAAGAAAAATAAGATATGATTATGATACAAAACTTATTACACAAGGCGAAAGAAGTGTAAAAAAAGCAGTTTTAAAAGATGGTGAAGAAAGTCAATGGTCTTTTGGAGAGTTTGTAGGTAGACAATTTGGTAAATATCATTTAGGATTAGCTAAATCTTTAAATACTTTATATAGAACTGGGTGGAACGCACGTATAATTAAAGAACAAAATGATACTTTATATTCTTTATTATCTGATAAAAACATAGGTGTTAAAAGAGGAGAAGGTAAAGTAAGTATAGAAACTCTTTTAGAACGAGGAGAATACACATCTCAAATTGATGGTAAAACTACAGTTTATAAAATTGACAGTGATGTTGCAGATGCATATAAAGGAGTTAGGACATTACTAGATGAATCTTTTGATGAAGCACAATCAATGGGTTTATTTAAAACAGGTACTACTAATGAAGGTGGGTTCTTTCCTAGACTGTATAAGCATGATGTTCTTTATAAAAAACAAGATGTATTTGCACAAAAATTAATTAATGCTGGACATGCTGACCCTGATAATTCATTAGTTGAAATGGATATAATATTATCAGATGGAACTAAAAGCACAGGTAGACCTGCTGATGCTAAGACTATGGATGATGAAGTATTTCAACTAAGTAAAAAATATCAAGTAAATAGTTTTGAAGAATTAGCTAAGAAAGAATTAGATGTAGAAGTCTCTGCAGGTAGAAAAAAAACTATTACTGAATTAGATATACAAAATACAGCTAAAGAATTAAAAGCTAGAGAAATAGTTGAAGGCATGATTGATGAAAGATATACTCCTTATGAATTAAGAAAAGCAGGTGCTAATAATTCTTTAGGGTTTTTTCAAGCTAGAAGATTTAGTAAATTAAAAGATAGTGATATTGCAGAGTTTTTAGAAACAGACGTACAGCAAGTATTAGAAAATTATTTTACTAATATGTCACAGTCACAAGGACGTAAAAAATATTTTGGAAATACAATAAGAGAATTTGAAACTGAAAGGCAATTAATAAAAAATGAACTTATGCAGTCAGCTTTAAAAAGAGGTTTAAATAAAACAGAGGCTAGAAAAGAAGCAGAAAAAATTTCAGAAGGTGTAGGAAATATGTTTCAAAAAGTTACTGGATTAGAAACTTATCAAAATAGTATGTTTAGAAATACAAAATTTGGTAGGGCTTTTAGTGACGGTTCTAAATTAATTCAGCAAATGGCTCATTTACCTTTTGCTACTATCTCTAGTATTACAGAACCTATAATTTTATTAAGTCGTGCAAATCCCGGAGATGTAAAAGAAACTGCAAGAAGTATAGGTACAAGTATTAAATCAGAAACTCAAAATAATTTTAAAAGATTATTTCAAAATATTTCAAGAAGTAGTTTTGGTGGATTAAAAGAAGGTAAAAAAATAAAAGGATTTGATGACCTTAATGATGAAACATGGACAGAGCTTTATCAAACCGGATTAGCTTTAGAACAAGCTGTTCAAGAAAGAATAGAAGGATTGGCTGGTGAAGCATTAGGAAATGATAAACTTAGATGGTTACAACAAGGATTTTTTAAAACAAACTTATTAACACAATGGACAAAAGCTGTACAACTTGCATCCTTTACAACTGGTAAAAGATTAATAAAACAAAATGCAGAACAATTATACTATGGTAAAACTTTAGTAGGTAGAAAATTAACTGATGCTAACAAAGATTATTTAACAAGACAACTTAATGAATTAGGTATAGACGAAAACGAAGCTTTAAAGTGGTATAAAGGTTCATTAGATAAAAATGGTAAATATGACTTAAATAAAGCTAGAGGAATGAACGGTAAAGGTGAAATAATACAAGACCGTTATGGTAATGTTTCTTTTAATAGTAATTTTTATAGCAGAGATTATCTTCGTGCTGCAAATAGATTTACTAAAGAAATTATTCTTAACCCTACAACTGCAGAAGCTAATAGACCTTTATGGTTTTCACACCCAGCAGCACAGTTTTTAGTACAGTTTGCTGGTTATCCTACAGCATTTAATAATACTATTCTTAAAAGATTTGTTAATGAAGGATATAATAACCCTGCAACTGCCAGTGGTAAAACATTAGGTACTGTTGCATTGATGATGTCTGTAGCCCACATAGGTAATGAAATTAGAAGTGGTGGTAAAGCTACTATTGATTACGAGACAGGAGAGGATAAACCTATACATGAAATTATGTTGGATGCTGCAAGACGAACTGGTATAACAGGTCCATTTGATTATGCATATAGATATGATTCTGAAATGGATAGAAATGTAGGTCCTATAGCTGGTCTTATTAAATCTGTAGGTGGTCCTGCTGTACAAGACGGGGTTGATGCATTGCTTTATAGAAAAAACTTTATAGAAGTAGCTGCAACTAATGCACCTTTTTATTCTGCTTATGATATGATATTCGGCGAAGGAACTAAAAAAAATATAAGAAGAATAGCTGCTGGTAGAGCTAAAGAAAAAGAAAAGAAATTTGAACCTATTAAATATTCTAAAGGTGGTATAGTTAAAAATGTAACTAATGTAACTGATGAACCTGATGAAATGCAAAGTAGAGTTACAGGCAGACCTTTTAACGCAACCTCAGAAGCTGCACAAGACATTGAAGATAGAGAATTAAAAGCTCAAATGGAAGGACTAGGTTTAAGAGAGCCTTTTGTAGTTGGTGGAATAGCAAAAGCTTTAACTAAAACTATTGATAATGCTTCTAGTAAAACAGGTCAAAAATTAAGAAAGAGTTATTTAGATAGAAAACATTTACAAAAATTAGACGATACTGTAGATGAAAGATTTGTAAGTTTAACAATGATAAAAGACTTATTAGAAGATAAAGATATTACTGTAACAGAAGCAGTAGATGCTTTGAAAGCTGGTGGATATAAACAGTCTGTAATAAATAAATTTATCCGACCATATAAAGAAATAGGATTATAATATGAACATAGAACTATGTAAAGAACAAATTAAAAGACACGAAGGCGAAGTACTAAACATTTATGAAGATAGTTTAGGATATAAAACTTTAGGAGTTGGACATCTTTGTCAACCCGAAGACCCTGAATATGATTGGGCAGTTGGTACATCTGTATCTCAAGAAGTAGTAGATATGTATTACGAAGATGACTTTGATAAACATTACATGGAAGCTATACATGTCTTTGGAAGCCATGAAGATTGGGATAACTTACCTGAAGTTATACAAAGAGTATTAGTTAATATGTGTTTTAACTTAGGAGGCTCTAGGCTTTCCAAGTTTCGTAACATGTTAAAGGCTTGTAGAAACCATGACTGGAAAGAGATGGCTGTGCAAATGGAAGACAGTCGTTGGTATAGACAAGTAGGTAGACGTAGTAAAGAATTACAAGATATGGTATTAGGAGTATGAAATGAAAGGATTATTAAAAAACATAGTTGGGGCTGTTGCACCTACATTAGGAACTGCATTAGGCGGACCGATGGGAGGAATGGCAGCTAACATGATATCAGAAGTGTTAGGTGTTCCTAATACTCCAAAGGCTATAGAAAGAGGATTAGCCGAAGCTACACCTGAACAAATGTTAGAACTTAAAAAAGCTGAACAAGCTTTTGAAGTACAGATGAAAGAGCTTGAAGTAGACGTATTTAAACTAGAGACACAAGACGGACAAGACGCTAGAAATAAGTTCAGTAAAGACTGGACAGCCCGTATCATGGGCATAGCTGTTGTAGGTGGATTTATGGGATACATATTCCTTGTCACTCTACAACCACCTGAACAGAACTCTGAAGCTCTTATAAACCTTGTACTAGGTTATCTTGGTGGTTTAGCAAGTGCTGTAATATCATTTTACTTTGGAGCTTCTAACACTTCTAAAGACTAATGGATTCAGCAGTATCATTAATAACTGAACTAGGCTTTCCTATTGCAGCAGCACTTGGATTAGGTGC
>Ga0208667_1000609_pt1 | contig 14826 bp, 21 predicted proteins | sample 11BtaG_FD_184085 | JGI IMG/M metagenome (GOLD analysis project Ga0208667, IMG submission 184085) | Marine viral communities from the Subarctic Pacific Ocean - 11B_ETSP_OMZ_AT15265_CsCl metaG (SPAdes) (version 2) | ecosystem: Environmental > Aquatic > Marine > Oceanic | place: Pacific Ocean... | reverse complement strand
AGTTTTAATTTAGTCTGTTTAGTCTTTTATTTTTGTATCTAGTCTGGAAACCTTTTCAGGAGCATAACTTGCCTGATACCGACGCCAATTTTATAGGATTGGTCAAACCTTTATTCTTTTAGTCGTGCACCTCTTGATTGCTAGTGCTTGCTCGTTAGCGTCATGTTGAACTTTAATCTTTCGAGTAGTTGCGATGTTCTGCTTTCGATGTACCTAGATTAGCATTTACGATTTCAAAATGTAAACCCCTAAAATAAATTATTTTGTTTTGCTATATATTTCAATAGGTTACGTTATGTTTGGGGTGGGTATTCTACAAGCTTCAATGTGGGGTGGGGTGTAAAACTTGGGTGTTTTTTGGGGTGATTTGCTCAAGTGATTTGCTTTTGGATTTCATGCATCCCTAGTTGAGTTTTACCCTCTCGTGAAATATTCGCTCTTTTTTTCACATATTCTATAGATACTGACAGCATATCAGTAATTTTATGTAGCAAATACAATGCTTTACTTGTTACATTTTACTATTAAAGAAAAATACAGTGTCAAATGTTGCTGATTCGTTCCTGATTTGTTCTCCAGTTCGCCTTTTGTTCCCGTTTTGTACCCCTGCGAGGGCCATCGGGGGGTGTACCGTATATGTATATGTACTCTGCAACACACCAGATTTTGAGTTTTGCCCTATTTTAGTGTATACAAAGGGCTACACACCGTGATAATAATGCAACTAGGTACACTTTAGGGGTTGACTTGGGGGTAAAACCGTGTAAAACTACGAAGTAGAAGTAGCTTAGTTAAACTTAAAGTTAAAACTTTTATAAAATGATTATAAAATAGTTAAACTTAAAGTTAAACTACCAATTAAATAAATAAATATAATAAAACCTATTGACACTACAAGTTAAACTATGATACTATTACTACATAACTATAATAAAAAAAGAACTATAGTTAAACTATAAGTGTTACAGGCACAGTTTGGTATAACTCCTCCCATGTGTCTCCTCTCTCCCTACCATATTTGTACCTGTAACACTTTTTTTCCTACGTAGGTTAAATATGTGTTGACAATGAAGAATAAAAGAGTACAACTATGTCAAAGTGAAAGTGTTTTAGAAGACTTTTATAATGCATTAGCATCTAATAACTCGTATGCTATGAGGAAAGTACACATACCCAAGTCGGATGTGTTCTATGTACGAGAAGCAATCTACAATCGCACTGGTGAGTGGTACACATTGGACCATGTAGAAAGAGCTATGTACTTAGAAGGACATTTAGAGCGACACGAAGTTCTAGATCCCGACAGAAAAAGGGAATATGCAGATGGATAACTTAAAACTACCAGTAGCTCTTGTAGCTGCAATGGGTGTACAGCTAGCAGGTGGTGTGTGGTGGGTATCACAACAAGCTGCTACTATATCAGGCTTAGAAGAAACAGTAAAACAGTTCGCTAGCAAGATGGCTGTAGAAGATAACGTTAATCTCAAGCGTGATGTGTTAGAGAACATGGATTACATTGATGGTGCATTCGCTGAGATCGAAGAACTGTGGGAAGAAACAGAGAGTTTAACTCTGACAATAAGTAAGATCACTGCTTTACAGCAAAGACTAGCTCTGTTAGAGAACACTATGCAGTTTATGAACCGTGATCATATGGATATGCTTGATCCAAGAAAATAAAAGGTAAGACTATGAATACATATTTGACGGTAGCTGTAATTAGTGTGTGGATGGGTTTAATTGCATTAGCTTTATTAACTAACTGAGGTTAACTGATGGCAACAACTAAAGATGTAGAACGGCTACCCAGTGGTAAACTAAAGTATCGTGGAGAAATATTTCCAGGTTACAACAAACCTAAGAAGACTCCAGGTCAAGCTAAAAAGTCAGCAGTGTTAGCTAAGAAGGATGACCAAGTAAAGGTAGTTCGTTTCGGTGATCCTAATATGAGTATCAAGAAAGACCAGCCTGGAAGACGTAAGAGCTTCAGGGCTAGACATAATTGTGATACAGCCAAAGATAAATTTACGGCAAGGTACTGGTCCTGCAAAGCGTGGTAGCTAAAGTAAGAAGGAAGAACAATGGCTCTAACAAGAAGCGGTAAAGCAAAAGTAAAGAAAGTAATAAAAGGTTTAAACAAAGCCTCTAAGTTACATGCAGGTCAAGCAAAGACTTTAAAAGGTATAGTTGGTAATGGCAAAGCAAAAAGACCCAAAAGTAGGAACAGGTAAAAAACCTAAAGGGTCTGGACGCAGACTATATACGGATGAGAATCCTAAAGATACAGTATCAATTAAGTTTGCTACTATGGCTGACGCTAGAGCTACAGTAGCTAAAGTAAAACGCCTAAAGAAGCCCTACGCAAGAAAGATTCAGATATTGACAGTAGCTGAACAACGTGCTAAAGTTATGGGGAAGACAGCTATAGCAAAAGTCTTCAAACAAGCTAAAGCAGATTTGCGAAGGAAACACAACAAAGATGGCGTATCTACAAAGTAATGTACCCTACTTCAAAGCGTGGGTAAGAAGAGAATACACAAAGAATATGCAGGAATATCATGGTGAGTTCTTGCATTGTATGGTTGTAGCAGTTACGACTATGCCTAACAGGACACTAAGCTTTCAAGTAATATTTACTGGCTATGAGTCCGACGATGAAGAAGATAGCCCTAACGTGCACGGTGGAGCAATGTGGGCTAGAATGCCGCTAACTGCGCTCGTTGCAGATACCCCTTTAGAGGAGTGGCCCCAAGAACTTCCACCTTACTTAGCGCAGCCGTGGGATTGCATGTCGCATGAACACTCCGTTTACGTGATTAACAGGGCAAGCCCTGCACCGTGGATAGCTAAGATAGACAATGAGTTTTATCCTGCAAAGTATTACTTCACTGTTGACTACACAGACAGCGAGGTAGCAGATGACCCAGCGCAGCACAAACAATCACATGTGTTGGAGTTATTAGATGCAGGTGAATAGAGTGAGGGTAACTCACCCTGCATGGTTTGAAACAGGAGAAGGTGCACCTGACTTTAAACCTAACCAAAACATATTTCACTCTAAGCAAGACGTAGAGTACGTTTGGGATACGCAACGAGTGTTTAACAATCTATACAGTGAGGATTAACCATGAAAATGAAGAAAAAAGGTATGGCTAGAGGCGGCAAAATGAAAAAAGGTTACGCCAAAGGTGGTAAAATGGCTATGAAGAAAAAAGGCATGGCTAAAGGTGGTAAGATGAAAAAGATGGCTAACGGTGGTAAAGTACCTATGAAGAAAAAAGGTATGGCTAACGGTGGTAAAACAGGTATGACTTTAGCTGGTATTCGTGCAGCAGCAAAAGCCAAAGGTTATAAACTTATGAAAGGGTAGCGTTATGAGAACCAAAAACGCAAACGTTATCAACCCTATACAACCTATGTATAATACTACACAAGCAGATCAAGAGAGGCAGCGTAGCATGATGATGGGTCAACAGCAACGGAAACCTAAGAAAGATCCAAAGATGATGGGTACAGCCCCAGCTATGGGTATGTCTGAAGGTGGACAACTAAAAGATGTCCCAGCAGGAAACAAAGGTTTAGGTAAACTTCCTGCAGGGGTACGAAACAAAATGGGTTTCAAAAACAGAGGCGGCATGATCAGTGACGGAGATAAGGACTACAGAAAGTCTGGTATGTTCTATAAAGGTTAGCATAACGGTTATGCAATAATGTCTATTTAATTTTGTCCACATATGTGTAAAACTATTCTTAGTACACAACTAATGTAAGAAAGGATAGTTTATGTGGACAAGATTATTAGATGTGCTCAAAAGAGCAAACAACAAGATAATACAACACCAAGAGCGAAGAGTAGCTCACTGGCAGTTGACAAGTATGACCGATCAACAGTTAAAGGATATAGGTATCACTCGTGGCGACATCAACAAAAAAGTCAACCGTTAACAAGGCAGGTAATTATACTAAGCCTACTATGCGTAAGCGTTTGTTTTCTTCCATTAAAGCTAGCAGCAAAGGTGGAAAACCTGGACAGTGGAGCGCCAGGAAAGCACAGATGCTTGCAAAACAATACAAAGCAAAAGGTGGAGGGTACAAATGAGAGTACTTAAATGGTTTTGGAGATACTTTAAAAGAATAGGGTGTGCAATTTTAAACAAGCACTGTGGACCTGATTGCAACTGCAAGGCTTAATATGGCACTTAAAAAGTCTCAGAAAAGTTTAAAGTCATGGACAAAACAAAAGTGGCGAACTAAAAGTGGGAAGCCTAGTGCTAAAACTGGTGAGCGTTATTTACCTAGTGCGGCTATTAAGTCTCTTAGCCCTGCTGAGTATGCCGCTACATCCAGAGCAAAACGAAAAGGCACTAAGGCAGGTAAGCAGCATGTGGCTCAACCTAAAAAAATTGCAAAAAAAACCAGAGCCTACAGGAAAGTAAAATGACACGAACTTTAAATGAGAAACAAACTAAGTTCCTAGAAGTTCTATTTGAGGAGGCAGGTGGGGATGCTGTTACAGCTAAGAAGTTAGCAGGATACAGTAACAACACTCCCACTACATCTATAGTGGAGGGCTTGAAGGATGAAATATTTGACGCTACTAAAACGTACATGTCAAGGATTGGACCCAAAGCTGCAGTCGCTTATGGTAGGGCTTTGGACGATCCTACCCAGCTAGGAATAAAAGAAACACTAATGGCTGCAGGTCAGATACTTGATCGTGCAGGTGTAGTAAAAACAGAGAAAGTATCAGTGGAGTCTACAGGAGGTTTGTTTATCTTACCACCTAAAGAGGATACCAATGCAGAATCTGACGAGTGAAAGACCTTTACAATATGAATACTGGACACTGCCTAAAGTACCGTTTAAGGTAAAGCTGTGGCAGAGGATTCCAAAAGTAAGTAAGAATATTCCTTTCGGATATGAGGTAGACCCAGAGGATGAGGATTGGTTAAACCCTATCCCAGAACAGTTAGAACTACTAGAGCTTGCAAAGAAACACGTAAAGCAATATAGTTTGAGACAGGTAGCTGCGTGGCTAACTACACAGTCAGGCAGAAGCATAACACACGATGGGTTAAAGAAAAGGTTAGATGTCGAAAGAAAGCGAAAGAGGATTACTGCGATTAAACGCCAGTATGCCAAGCGGCTCGAAAAAACGCTACGCCAAATTGAAATCCTCGAAAAAGAAAGACCTGGCTCCTACACCTACGAAGAAGATTGAGGCTGCACCAGCGCAAGCAAAGCCACCAGAGTTTGATGTCGAGTACGCACAAAGTGTTGTATTTCAACCTAACCCTGGTCCTCAAACACAATATCTAGCGTCTTCTGAGCGTGAGGTACTATATGGTGGGGCAGCCGGAGGCGGGAAGAGCTACGCCACACTAGCTGATCCGTTACGCAACTTAAATAATCAAGACTTCAGTGGTCTACTTGTACGACACACAACAGAAGAACTTAGAGAACTTATACAGAAAAGCCAAGAGCTATACCCTAAAGCAATACCTAACATAAAGTGGTCTGAGCGTAAGTCGCAGTGGACTACACCAAGAGGCGGCACACTTTGGATGTCGTACTTGGACAGAGATACAGACGTAATGCGCTATCAAGGTCAGGCGTTTAATTACGTAGCATTCGACGAGTTGACACAATGGAACAGTCCTTACTCGTGGAACTACATGAGATCCCGACTACGTAGTGCTAACAAAGACTTAGGTCTGTATATGAGAGCAACTACAAACCCAGGTGGCCCAGGTCACTCTTGGGTTAAGAAGATGTTCATTGACCCAGCAAAGCCTAATACGCCATTCTGGGCAACGGACATAGAGACTAGTGAGGTTCTGAAGTTTCCACAAGGGCATAGCAAAGCTGGTCAACCCCTATTCAAACGAAGGTTCATACCTGCTAGTCTCTTTGATAATCCTTATTTAGCTGAGAGTGGTGACTACGAAGCTATGCTTCTATCACTGCCAGAGCATCAAAGAAAGCAACTACTAGAAGGGAACTGGGATGTAAACGAGGGAGCAGCATTTCCTGAGTTTAACAGAAAGATACACGTAACAGATCCGTATGACATACCTAAAAGTTGGACAAGGTTTAGATCATGTGACTACGGCTACGGAAGTTACACAGGAGTTGTTTGGTTGGCGGTAAGCCCGACTGAGCAACTAATAGTATACAGAGAGTTATACTGTTCAAGAGTTACGGCAACAGATTTAGCGGATATGATATTAGATGCAGAACAAGATGACAATATCAGGTACGGTGTGTTGGATAGCTCCCTGTGGCATAAACGTGGAGACACTGGCCCTTCTTTGGCTGAACAGATGAATCAGAAAGGCTTGCGTTGGAGGCCATCTGATAGATCAAAAGGTTCAAGGGTGGCAGGTAAAAACGAGCTTCACCGCCGTTTGCAAGTAGATGAGTTTACTGAGGAGCCAAGACTAGTGTTCTTCTCTTCTTGCAACAATATGATAGCTCAACTTCCAGGTTTACCTTTGAGTAAAAATAATCCAGAAGATGTGGACACACACGCAGAAGACCACTTGTATGATGCTCTTAGATATGGTATAATGACAAGACCACGCAGTTCTTTATGGGATTATAACCCTATGTCACACAGGACAGGCTTTCAAGCATCTGACCCAACATTCGGATATTAATAATGAAAACATTTGTAGTAGTTATAAGTATGTGGGGTTATACTGGAGAAGAATGGGTTTACACAGGTAATCAATACATTATGCAAGAAACGTTTACACAAGAACAGTGTAACACAATAGTTGATAATGCCAACTGGAAAAAGTATGAAGAGAATGAATACTATGGACTACAGTTTGACTGTTTTAAAAAGGATGACCGATAATGGCTACAGAAAACGAACAAGGTGAACTATTTGAAACAGACGAAGTATCTGTCATCCAAGACACTGATGATCTAGATGCACAAGGTGTTGTCGCTTTCGTTACCTCTAAGTTTAGCAGAGCAGAAGACGCTAGATTTGCAGATGAGAATAGGTGGCTACGTGCCTATAGAAACTATCGTGGCCTATACAATACAGACGTACAGTTTACTGAAACTGAAAAGTCTCGTGTATTTATTAAGGTTACTAAAACTAAAACACTAGCTGCCTACGGTCAGATTGTAGATGTTTTATTTGGTAGCTCTCGTTTCCCCCTTACAGTAAATCCTACAACATTACCAGAAGGTGTAGCTGAGTCCATGCACATCAGCATTAACCCTCAGACTGAACAAGCACAAGATCAGTTAGAGGATGCCTTTGGTAAGAAACCCCCAGTTACATTACTGTTTGACCCAGACGAAAAACTAAAACCTGGTGAAACTATGTATGATCGTATGAAGCGCATGGGCCCAATAGAGGACACACTAGAATATGCTTCAGACAAAATAATTGAAGGTCCAGGTACGACACAAGATACAGTGACGTTCCATCCAGCTATGATTGCAGCTAAAAAGATGGAAAAGAAGATACATGATCAGTTAGAAGAAAGTGGCGCTAATAAACAACTGCGCCACACTTCGTTTGAGATGGCGTTGTTTGGCACAGGGATTATGAAAGGCCCGTTTGCTATAGACAAAGAGTATTCTAACTGGAATGAAGACGGTGAGTATGACCCAACAATAAAGACTGTACCATCTACAAGCCACGTATCTATTTGGAACTTCTATCCTGATCCAGATGCGTACAACATGGATGAAGCAGAGTATGTAGTAGAGCGACATCGTATGACACGCTCTCAAATGCGTGGACTAAAGTCTAGACCTTTCTTTAGAGAAGAATCTATTAACGAAGCAATAGACTTAGGCGAGTCCTACGAAAAGAAATACTGGGAACAAGACATGGAGGACGATGCACAGTATACCAACGCTCCATACAGATATGAAGTCCTAGAGTTTTGGGGCTATGTAGACACATCTATACTAGAAGATCACGGTGTTGTAATACCAAAAGACTTACAGGACTCAGAGCAACTAAGTGTAAACGCTTGGATATGTAATGGCAAAGTATTACGTTTAGTTCTTAACCCATTCAAACCAGCACGTATACCTTACTACGCTGTACCGTATGAGCTAAACCCATACTCATTCTTTGGTGTAGGTATCGCAGAAAACATGGACGATACTCAAACTTTGATGAATGGTTTCATGCGTATGGCTATTGACAATGCTGCACTATCTGGTAATCTTATAATAGAAGTAGATGAAACTAATCTAGTGCCAGGCCAAGACCTATCTGTATATCCTGGTAAGGTGTTTCGTAGACAGGGCGGTGCTCCTGGTCAAGGCATCTTTGGTACTAAGTTTCCAAACGTTGCTGCAGAAAACATGCAGCTATTTGATAAGGCAAGGGTACTAGCAGATGAATCAACAGGCTTTCCATCTTTTGCTCACGGTCAAACAGGCGTACAGGGTGTGGGGCGTACTGCTAGTGGTATTTCCATGCTTATGTCTGCTGCCAACGGTAGCATACGGAATGTAGTTAAGAACGTAGATGACTATCTTATTGCACCTATGGGCAGAGCATTCTTTGCATTTAACATGCAGTTTGACTACGATGAAGGTATCAAAGGTGATCTAGAAGTAAAAGCACAAGGTACAGAAAGTCTTATGGCTAACGAGGTACGCTCCCAGCGCCTCATGCAGTTCTTAGGTGTAGCTTCTAATCCTATGCTACAGCCGTTTGTAAAATCAGACTACATCATTCGTGAGATAGCTAAGAGTATGGACTTAGATCCCGACAAAGTAACTAACTCACTTGGTGACGCAGCTATACAAGCTGAGATACTTAAGAAGTTTGCTGCACCACCAGAACCACCTGAAGGTATAGCTCCACTTGAAACACCTGAACAAGAGGGGCAGCAACCTGCTCCGACACCACCAGCAGGTACAGGAGTACAAGATACTACAGGTGCAGGTGGAGGAACCATAGGTACAGGTACAGTTCCAACGCCAGGTGAGCAAGGATTCACAGGTACATGATAGTAAAAAAGCTAGTAAACGACAAGCCTCTATGGGATGGGTTTGTTAATTTACTTAATGAAAAGATAGAAGTAGCACAGCGTAAACTAGAACAAGAGACATCTATAGAAGGTGTGTATCGTGCTCAAGGTGAGATAGCTGCTCTAAGAAGATTGACATTTTTAAGGGATGAAATAAATGGCAGAGACTGACGCACCAATGTTTCAATCTACGCGTTCTATGAAACGTGAGATGGATGAGATACTCAGTGAGAAACAAGACCCTGTAAGTGGTAACATAGCACCTGTTGGAGCTACACCAGAAGAAGTCAGAGATGACATACCTATCATGGCAAGCCCCAACGAGTTTATGATAGACGCTGCTACTAGACGTTATTACGGCACAGCGTTCTTTGAAGGTTTACAAGATGCAGCTAAACAAGGTTTTGAACGTATCAAAAAAGGTGAAGAGTCTTTCTTTAGAGATGACGAACTAGAAGTAGAAGAAGCTGCAGAAAAAGTTACATCAGGTGAGTCACCACAACAAATGCAAGAAGGTGGCGAAATACAAAAGCTATCAAATGGTGGTGAAGTAGATGAAGTACCAGGATCAGGTACAGAAATACCTCCTCCTATGGGTGGTGGCTATGGTGGCTACGGTGGAGCAAAAAGATTTGTAGGTTATGAGTATAAGATTTACGTACATCCTACAAAACCAGAACTACAAATAATATTTTTTAATGGTAGACCACTTAGCCCTATACCTGAAGGTTACGTTCTGAAAGGTCAAGAAGTAGTAGAGGCAATAGAACAAGTAACACCGTCTGATGATGATAGTGATCCACCTGAACCACCTAAGACATGGGCTAATACAGATGTATCAAAGTGGGATGAAGAAGGAACTAGACTATGGGAAGCTTACGGTAAAAGAAAAGGCGTAGGAATAGATCCAATAGGAAAGTTTTTTGCTGGCTTTGCTGCAGTTACCATAACTGGCCCAGGCGCAATATACACTGGACCTAAATTAGTTAATCAAATGGAATCTGAGGCAGCTAAAAAAGCACAGTCAATACTTGAAGCAGCACAAGGTAAACTAGAAACAGAAAAAGATCCTGCTAAAATAAAAATATATGAAGATGCTGTAGCTAAAGCTAAAGCAGAAATAGATTATTTTAAAAACAAGAAACCATTTAGCTGGAAAAACTTATTTGGTGGAGGAGAGGAAGAAGAAGAAGATCCTACGGTAACACCATTACCAGTTGTTTACGAAGAGGGTAGTGATCCAGGCGGTAGCGGTGATTATGAACCTATTTATGGTGACTACACTGGTACAGGAGGTAGGGTAAGACCCCCTCTTAGACCAGACCCACCTCAACAAACCTCTGAAGAAGAGGAAGAAGATACACCAGGAGTTAATGAACCAACACCATAAATCCATATAACAATAAGGCTACCCAGCTACGGCTGGCCCCAACATAAGGAGTAATAACATGCCAGAACTAACAGAAGTGGAAACACCAAAGAATGCAGGATTTGTACAAAACAAGTCAACCCTCACAGCTAATAGAAAACGAATAGAGCAGGATGAGGCAGAACTTAAAGCCCTCATGGAGGGAAGAACAGAGAGTCCTACCGAAGAAGAGAGTACCGAAAAGAAAGAGGCCGATACAGAAGCTAAAGAAGAAACGCTATCTGCTGAAGAAAGAACGTATAAGAAACGGTACAGCGATTTACGCAAGCACTTAAACAAACAGTCTGAAGAAATAAAAGAACTAAAAGCTCAGATGGAAGAAGCTGCAAAAGGCCAGCTACTACCACCTAAGTCAGACGAAGAGATAGATGCTTGGACTAAAAAGTATCCAGAGATAGCAAGCATTGTAGAAACAAAAGCTGCTAAGATAGCTGAAGAAAAGTTTGCAAAGGCAGACAAGAGGCTACAAGAGATAGATCAACTTAATGCAGAAACCCAACGCACTAAATCAGAGAACGCTATAAGAAAAATACACCCTGACTTTGATGAGTTACGTGAAAGCGACGACTTTCATAACTGGGCAGGGGAGCAACCCAAGTGGGTACAAGACGCTCTGTACGAGAATCAAGACGATCCAAGATCAGTTGTACGTGTCATTGACCTGTTTAAGGTTGACAACGGCATGGACATCAAGTCTAAAAAGAGAACAACTAAAGAAGCAGCATCACAAGTCAAGACAAAAAGAACAACTAAGATTGACGGTGAAGGTGTAGCAGGACAGATTCTAGAGTCACAAGTACAGAAAATGTCTGCTAGAGAATATGAAGCACGATCAGAAGATATTATGAAAGCTATACAAGCAGGTAATTTTGTATATGATATTTCTGGTGGTGCACGATAAAAAACTATTGACATAGTAGATTAAGTATATATAACTATGTTTATGAAGTAAAAGCATAAAGCCCTATTATTAGCTACCTTTGTGCTTTTCTTAACTAAGCCCAACTACTAAGTAAGACCTACCTAGTTAAGTATAGGCCCGATGCTGTACACAAAGGCCAAAGTGTATGGTACTCGCACCCTAGAACTACTAGCCTCTTTCAAAGTGTTAGCTTACTAACTTAAGCCAAACATCTAATGGAGGATTTTATCATGGCTTTTTCATCAGCGTCAGGTTACGGCAATTTACCTAATGGTAATTTTAGCCCAGTAATCTACTCCAAACAGGTACAGCTTGCTTTCCGCAAGAGTACTGTTGTAGGAGAAATAACTAACTCCGATTATTTCGGAGAGATAAGCGCACAAGGGGATACGGTTCAGATTATCAAAGAACCCGAAATCTCAGTGCAAGCTTATACTCGTGGCACAACTGTCACAGCACAAGACTTAGACGATGAGGACTTTCAGTTAACTATTGACAAAGCGAACTACTTTGCTTTTAAGATGGATGACATCGAGGAAGCCCACAGTCACGTAAACTTTATGCAACTTGCAACAGATCGTGCAGCATATCGTCTAAAAGATCAGTATGACCAAGACGTGCTTGGATACCTTTCTGGTTTCAAACAGTCAGCATTACATACAGGAGCAGATACAGCTAACTCAACCGTAAATGGTTCTAAGTCTGTAATCACTGCTGGTTCAGATGAACTGTTGACATCAATGAAACTACGTAAGGACTCATTTGGCAATATTACAACAAGTTCTGCAGGGGATCATTCTATCCCATTAGCAGCACGTTTGCCAGGTGCGACAGCACTACCAACAGCAACAGCTTCACCAGCAATGGTTGTAGCTCGTATGGCTCGTTTGCTAGATCAACAACAAGTTGATACAGATGGCAGATGGCTTGTTGTTGACCCTGTGTTTATGGAGCTACTTCGTGATGAAGACTCACGCTTCTTAAATGCTGACTTCGGTGAGTCTGGTGGTCTTCGTAACGGTCTTGTAGTCAACAGCTTTCACGGCTTCCGTATGTACGTGTCTTCAAACCTACCAGCAGTAGGAACAGGGCCAGGTACAACAGGATCAGCAAACCAAAACGCTAATTTTGGTGTGATCGTTGGTGGACATGACTCAGCAGTAGCAACTGCAGAGCAGATCAACAAAACAGAATCATATCGTGACCCTGATTCATTCAGTGACATTGTTCGTGGTATGCACCTATATGGTAGAAAGATCCTTCGTCCAGAAGGTATTGTAACAGCTAAGTACAACGCAGCGTAAGAAGGGAGATTGAACAATGGCTACTATTTCAATGAGCACAAACTCAGCCTCTACTTCCAACAATGGCGGTACTGGCAATAAGCAGCTTCGTGGCAGCTTAGTTACTTTGCAGAACGATATAGATCTTGCAGATGCTATATTACAAAACGGTGGTACTGCACTAGCAGCCAATGATATCATTGAGGCTATTGCTGTTCCTGCAAACACTTTGATCCTACATGCAGGTTTTGAAGTTGTAACTGCAATGGCAGGTACTACTACAGACTCCTCGATTCACGTAGGTATCACAGGAACAGACGTAGACATTTTTGCTACGGCATTTGATCTTGACGGTGCATCAGTAGGAGATCACACTCCTGCTATTACATCTTCAGGTGTATGTTCTAACCTACCATCGTTTACTGCAGCAGCAGACACTATTGACGTAGAGATTCATGCGTCAGGTGGAACCATCACTGGTGGTATCATACGTGTGTACGCTGTCTGTATAATGATGGATGACGTATCACAGTCAACATCTGCTAATGAAGTAGATCGTGATCTACTAGCATAATACTTTGGGGGCTGGGCAACTGGCCCCCTTATTACATATTAGGAAGTACTTATGGCAGAAACATTTCTTACACTGACAAACAAAACACTAGTTAGGATGAATGAGGTAGAACTTACTTCTTCTAACTTTGCAAGTCCAAGAGGCGTACAAACACAGTGTCAGAATGCTGTCAATGAATCCATAAGATATATTAATCAGAGAGAGTTTGCTTATCCTTTTAACCACGCATCAAACTCCTCTACACTTACTCCTGGTGTTTCTAAATACACTGTGCCAACAAGTACAAAGTATATAGACTACAACACAGCAAGAATAAAAAAAGATGAAGATTTAAGTTCAGCAGGTAATAGTCTGACTAAACTAAACTACAACGAATACATATCAAGAGACTACGCTGTACAAGAGGATGACGTTTCATCTACAACCGTCAATGCAACAGATGGTTTATCAGCAGCAGTCACTACAATAACAGTTGCATCTACCACAGGGTTTGATTCTACAGGCACTCTGTTTATAGGTGGAGAGCAAATAACTTACACAGGTATATCAGGTAATGATTTTACAGGATGTACTAGAGGTGCAAACAGCACAACAGCAGCAGCTATTGCAAACAGCACAACAGTTACACAGTTTTCAAAAGGCGGTATCCCTAGATTTATAGTACGTACTCCAGATAACAATTATATACTGTACCCTTTCCCTGATAAACAATATACACTAGTCTTTGATTACTTTACATTTCCCTCTGACTTATCTGCATCTACAGACACAACCACAATACCTGACAGGTTTGCAAGTGTTGTAGTAGATGGTGCAGTAGCCTACGTATATCAGTATCGTGGAGAGATACAACAATATCAAGTAAACTTTGAACGATTTCAACAAGGCATAAAAAATATGCAAACACTTGTAATAAACAAATACGACTACGTAAGATCTACATTAATGGGCGGTGCGACAACAACGTATAATCCTGTACTAAGAGTATCTTAAAATGCCAGATACATCAACACTACAACCAGCAGCTTTTAACTGTGAGGGTGGGCTAGTTTTAAACAGGTCCACCTTTCTTATGCAGCCAGGTGAAGCTTTAGTTTTAGAAAACTTTGAGCCTGACGTTGAGGGTGGTTACAGACGTATAAATGGTTTTCGTAAGTATGTTAATCAGGTAGTACCCCAAACTGCTAACTCAACTGAAAAAGTTTTAATGTCAGTTAGATTTGCAGATAGAGTGGTTGCAGCTAGAGGCGAAAGAATATACAGTGCAGGTTCTACAGAACTATCACAGAAAATATTATCTACAACTTCTATGTCGGGATCAGGTACACTAAACGTAGACTCCACTGCAGGTTTTGCATCTAGCGGCACATTATTAATAAACAGTGAAGAGTTTACTTACACAGGTATAACCAGCACAACCTTTACTGGTGTTACTAGATCTACATCAAGCACAACTGCAGCCAATCACGCAATAGACGATGCTGTGTCAGAGAACTGGACACAGAGAGATACAAGTAGAACCAGCGCAGACAAGTATGACTTTGAAAGATTTAACTTTGATGGTAACGAAAAACTAATATGTGTAGATGGTGCAAACGCCC
>Ga0208667_1000608_pt1 | contig 14827 bp, 18 predicted proteins | sample 11BtaG_FD_184085 | JGI IMG/M metagenome (GOLD analysis project Ga0208667, IMG submission 184085) | Marine viral communities from the Subarctic Pacific Ocean - 11B_ETSP_OMZ_AT15265_CsCl metaG (SPAdes) (version 2) | ecosystem: Environmental > Aquatic > Marine > Oceanic | place: Pacific Ocean... | reverse complement strand
AGCTACTTCATCAAACTGTGCAAAGTAAATTGCTTTGATTCCACCAACTGTATCTCTACAAGTTATGTTTCTTCCTTTTGTTAAATTACAAGACATATTATTTTTTTTAAAGTTAAGGAAAGAGGGAAAACCCTCTCTCCGTTAAATCAGTTATTATGATTGACTAACTACGTCAGCACCAATTCCTACTTGAACACCTCCTGAGAACTTAGCAACAACTCTCATATTATCTGAACCATCAAGGTCAGTCATATCAAGCATTCTCATAGAAGCACCCATATCTGAAATTAAATCAGTTCCGAAGAAAAGATTAGAAGTTTCAGCAGCAACCATTTGATTGTCTGGCATACCCGGACAAGGTTGGATTGTAATACCTTCAAATACTGGAACGTAATCTCCGTTCATATTATAAGCATTAACATATCCTAATGTAGAAATAGCAGAAATATAGAATCTGTAAGTTTTCATATTCATATAGATTCTTAAATCATCTCTACCATATACGTTAGAAGGGATAGCTGCAACTAAACCTTGTAGGTTAGTTATAATGTTAGAAGCACTATAATTAGATGTTTTTGCATCAGCTACTACATTACCATTTACTGCAAAAGCACCTGTAGTACCTGTTAAAAAGCCCTCAAATTGTCCTGCTGTTGCATCAGCACCTGACCAAATAGAACCCTCTACTGAATCAGCAATTAATTCTCCAAAGTATGATAATACATACTGGTCAAAAGTTGGTGCAGTTCTATTAAAAGAACCTGCTTTCATTTCTTCTGCTTCCCAACCTGATAATAAAGTTTTTTTACAAAGGTCTACATTGATTTGTAAGTTTTTAGGAGTAAGTACTGATTCTGTTAAAGTTAAATCACCTGCACCAGTAAAATCACAAGTTGCATCAGCTACTAAGCTAGAACCTGCCATTTTTCTAATGTTCTCTTTATATTTAATATTTTCTAAGACAGTTAAACCCTCTAAGGATTTAGCTTCTTTTAAAGCAGCCGAAATATATTGTCCGAATGCTTTACCTGAATAGTTTGATGTTACGTTAAAAGCCATAATTTAATTTTTTATTTATTTGTTATGTTATATAATATTCTTTCTCTTTTAGTCATTTTAGATAAATCTCTTTGTGTAGTTTCTCTACCTAAAGCACTAAATTTATTTGTATCTACAGGTTTTGCAGCAGGTTCGTTTGATAACTCTACTACTTGTGCAGATAGTTTTTCTTTTTCTGAAGATAATTCTTCATTTGTTGATTTAAGTTCTGCTAACTCAGATTTTAATGTTTCAATCTCAGTATTTACATTACTCATTAGATCAACTACTACAGACTTAACTTCATCCATAAAAGCTACTGAATCAAATTCTACTGCTTCAGTTTCTTCAATAGTTTCTTCTTCCATATCTTCCTTAGATGCTTCTTCTTCAACTACTTCTTCTGCTGCTTCCTCCTCTACTTCTTCTTCGTAGATTTCAGCTACAACACCTTCAACCTCTACAGAGAATCCTTGACCATCTTCAGTCTTATACTCTCCAACAGGTAGTAATATAGTTGTACCATCTTCTGTAAGAACTGATATGTCTGCTGCTACTTCTAAAGATTCAGCAGTAGAAACTATTATAGTACCATCTTCTAGTTTTGCTTGATATTCAAGATTAACACTTTCTTCTTGTTTGTCAAGACCAAGTGCTACTAATATTTGTTGTTTTAAATCCATTTGTCTTTTTTTTATATAATAGAATTATTTATTGTTTGTTTGATTTTGTATAATTTCATTTAAAGCAGATAGTATTTCTTCGTCAGTTGGTTGCTTTTGCATTTTCTCAAATTTATTTACAAAATAACCTTCTATACTAAGACCTTTTAGTTCTCCGTCTTTAATTTTATTCCAAATCTCATCATTTTCAATCTTCATCTTTACAAACCAAGTACCATCAGGTAAATCAAAGCCATATAGTTTAGATTTGTCTTGTTCTCCCTCTTTTATCCAACTTTCTACAGTTAAAACACCTGATACCCTATCTTCGTGTTGATATGTAGCTTTATGATGGTTATTATGCTTTAGATATAACTCACTAGCCTGTCTAACAGTATCTTTAGAGAAATATACATAATAATTAGAATCAGTATTAGCATCATACCTAAATATTTGTTTATTTGGTATTAATGCAGGACTAACTAACATTCTTTTCTCCTCATCTATCTTAGCTAGTGTTAAATTGTTCTTTTCTTTACCAAAAAATACAAAATCTTGCTCAATAGCAGGACTTGTTACTAGACTGATAGCATCTATAGTTAGTTCTTCGCTTTCATCAGATATAACTAATTCTACAATTTTAGTTGGTATTCTTTTCATAATATATAATAGATTATTTATTAATTTGTTTGTTTTTTAAATAGTAGCCCTTCTACGAATATTTGCTAACTTGTTTTGGTTGTTAGTCATATCATCTGTAACAACGTATGCTTGAACTGGTTGTGCTTCTTCTCCACCACCTAATGTAAATCTTCCACTTAGCATCTCAGGTGCAGGTGTACCAGTATCTCCCGGTGCAGAACCACCTCCTCCACCTCCGGGAACGTCTGTAGATAGTATTCTCTTTACATTTGCTAGTCCATTAATAATAACTGCTGCTGCCATAGGAAATTTAGCTACTGTAGGTAAGGTTTTATCTGTAAATACAGCATTAGCACCCTCGTATGTACTCATAACTGCACTAGCTACAGCTAATTCTTTACTTTCTCCTGCAAAGTTGCTTATTGCACTTAACATAGAAGAATAACCACTTATTTTTGCTCTTGCAACCTCCTCATCAGACAGCTTTCTAGCTTCATTACCTGCTAAATAGTTATCTAATACATCATTATCTGCTTGTATAATGCCTTTTGCTGACTTCTCTGCTAGTTTTGGCATTTTTGTGAGTGTACCTGTCCTTTCTTGGTCTGCTGCCTTTAAATCGTTTAATCTTTGCATCCTTTCAGTATGGATTTCTCTTTCCAAACTGTTTACCTCAGTAACAACTCGCCTACGCATCCTAACAGAAGCAGTTTCCGTTTCTATAACCCTTGCTCTTAGTTGTGCTAGTTCTCTTTCGTCTTCAGCAGAGTTTTCTGAGAGTTTCATCTCCTCCTCTTGTATTCTCATTCTCTCTTTTGCTAATTCTACTTCTTTTTCAGTAGTTTCAGCTTCTAACTCTAGTGCTTTCTCTAAATTTTCTAATCTTTCTTGTGCAGACTTTGATTCATCCTCTGCTATTAATCTAGCCTTTTCAATCTCTCGTCTAGTATTAGCTTTTTGTACCATAAACTCATTATCGGCATCTCTTAATTCTTGCGTTCTCTTTTTAAGTTCTACCATAGCACTTACTTCTTTTGTAACCTCTTCAGTTATACCAGTAAATGCACCTTTTATGTCTGTTAGTGTTTTAGTAAATGGTTGGTTAAATATATTAACTAAAGTTTCTCCTACTTTTGATGCTCTATCTGTTAATACATCTATAACTGCACCTAATCCAGTAAATGCTTGACTTAATTGGTCTGCACCTCTTTTTGTATTTGTAAAATATGATACTAATGTACCTACTGCTATTACTAAAGCACCAATACCTGTAGACATTATACCTGCCTTAATAGTTGCAAATGATTTTTTAGCAGTAAGACCTACAGTTTGTATTCCTCTTTTTACGTCATTAAGAGATACACCCATTACTCTAAATTCACTTGCTAGTCCTTTAGCATCTTTTGATACTTCTCCTATATTCGTATTTACTTTTGCATTTATTACTTCTGTATCTGCCATAATTATATTGTTTGTTGTATTCTATTTTGCCATAATTTTATACTTGCAGTCCATTGTATGTATGTTTCTGCTAATCCTGTTACTGCTATTCCAAATGATGTTGCTGTTACATCTTTCATCTCTGCTGTTATATTCATTCCACTGTGTCCTGAAGTAACTATATGTGTAGTTGATTGATGATAAGTAGATGCTAATCCGTTTGTAAACGTAACTGCACCTGTAACTTGTACATATCCATACTCTCCTGCACTACCCTCTCCTATACCTGTATTTACACCTATTACATTAGCTTCAAATCCTATTACAGAGTTTTTTACTTTTTGTATATATGTTAAAGGTAGATATTGAACAAGTAAAGCAGTCTGTGTTGCATCTGTAGTGTTTCCTGATTGTTGAATAAAGGACATTTGCGACATAGCTAACTCCTCATTAAAACCTCCTCCACCAATCACAACTTCTCCTTGATTTTTAGATTGTGCAAATGAACCTCCTATAATAGACGAATCATTTAATCCGTTATCTACTAAATTATTTTTACCTGATACTAAAACATTTAAATTGTTACCACTAGATGTATTATTAGCACCTAGTAAGAATGAATTTTCTGTACCTTTATTTGTAGTGTTTAAATTACCCTTTATAATATTGTGTACGTTATCTGACGTATTGTTTATTTTAGTATTGTATTTAAAAGCAGTACAAGTTCCTGTAGTTTCATTATAAACATAACCATAGGATTCACAAGATAACTGATTAGGTATAACGTCATTTGTGCCATCTGTAAAAATAACATCTCCAGTAGAAGCTATGTATTTTGGTTTTATTTTAAATCCTTTTTTAAATTGCATTATGGTATAAGTATAAATTCAACTGTAGATAAGTCGTTTGGTTTATATTCTATTTTATTTACTCTAAATGCTCTATTTTGTATCATTACTTTTTCATCAAAGCTAAATGTATTAATATCTGCTGCATTTAGATTTACTTTTAAAGTCATAATTCTAGTATCTGAATTATACAACTCATTATAGTATGGTTGCCAATATAAATTAAATAAATTATTAACTGGTATATAAGGATTCCCTACAGGATTAATTAATTGTGTAGATTGAAAATTAATATCACTTGTGTCAACAGTTGTAGGGCTAACTTCAGACAAATGAGTAAACTGTCCAAAGTAAGTTTGGTTTTCACTTGTTAATCCGTTTTGTGCAGGTATATAATATGAATCAGTAGATTGTTTTTTACCATTATCAAATAATATTCTTGGTGCATTATCAAATCCCTCAAATTCACTTTGGTCATCATTAGATGAATATATAGCAGGTATAATAAAATCAGGAAACTTATCAAATATTGGTTTAATTACTGTTGCAGCAAAAGGACTTGCAGTTATTTCTTCTTCTTCTGATAATAATGTAAACCCAAATAAATGAACAGCATCAAATACTTTACTACCATATAGAGTACCACCAGTACCATTTTTATACAAAGTGAAAGGATAGTCTTCGTCATCTTCTTCATATTTGAATGTGGTTTTTTTCTTTAAATCTAAAGGAGTTAATTTTATTTCTGTAGAATCTACTTTTTCAGTCCAGTCGTGTTTAATATTTCTATCAACTAAACTTAAACCTGCTGTGTCATTAAAGAATATTTTATTATATGGTTCTATTTTAATATTCTTACCATCATTGACGTCAGGCATAGAAATTAAATTAAACATTGTAAAAAATGCTTTAACATATTCCCATTGACCTATATCTCCTCTTTTAGTGTTTAGTAAATAAGAATCTATTACAGTAGTTAATCCTACAGTTACATTTATACTACTAGATATTAATGGATTTGTACTATTTGTTTGTCTAAAACTATTAGCTGCACCACTTTTAAATTGAAGTTCTAAAGTTTCGTTAGTATCTAAAGTTGTGAATACTGTACCTATTGCTAAAACTGTACCAGATACTAGTGTAAAACTATGAGAACTTGTAGATAAATCATAAACATCAGTTTCATTACCACTACTATCTTTTTTTACTGCTCTCCAAGTAAAAGTATCACTAACTAAACAGTCAAATCTTAAATAATAATCTATTCTATATCCACTATTGTCTGACTGTCCTACAAATTTATCATTCGTATCATCCCAACCTACATTAGTAGAATATTCATTATATGTTAATTTAACATTCTTAAATGAAGTTGCAGAATAATTATTAGTAGTAGCAATTACTTGTTGGTTATAAGTACCTTGTAATGTATCACTTGGTACTTCTCCAGTAAAGTTAAAGTCCATAAATAACTTTTCAAACTCTACATCTCCAGTATTTAAATTTAAGCCATTTAAAAAATCTGATGTGTAAGTAAATCCTGCATCATTCATTATTTTATCAAATAAATATTTGCAGTTTATAAAAGGTCTAAAGGCATCTTCTAGTTTATTTAATACTGGATTACCATCTACTGCATTACTTCCAACTGGTGCAGTTAAACTAATGTTACCAGTCCAATCTACAAAAGGATATTTTATTACATCAGTATTATTAACTCCTAATGCAGATTTATAAGCAAAAGAATTTGTTGCTAATGGATTAGATAATGTCAAACCTGTAGAATCCCAACTTGCTTTAATATTTGTTTTATTATAATCGTGTTCTAATTCGTCTAAATCTAAATCTGATAATACTTTATTTTCTAGTATGTCTTTTAGTGCAATAGATTCAGAATATAAATTTACATTGTAACTTGTTTCATTCTCTTTGTTTACTATGTCTATTAATCTTAGAAATCCCTCAAATAAAATATAGCCATCTTGTTTAAGTACGCATTTAGTTTGAACATAAGGATTAAATGTACCTTGTACTGCTGCACCATCTATTTCTAATGAATTAGTTATCTCAAATATTTGTGTAAATATTCTATTGTTACGTTTAGTAGCAGGTAAGTTAAAGTCTTTACTATAACTCTGTGTTTTCTCAGCTATATTTTTAAAATTATCAATAGATAAACTTAATGGTATATCCTCATCTTCATAAGTATCACATATTACTTGACCATCTTGTAAATCTGTCAATACTACTGGAGGACTAGCACCTGCACCTTTTATAGTTATTCTTCTTATATCAATATAGTCAGAGCCATCATTTTGATAATCTATTATTAAATCTTCAGATGAATTAACTGCTGTAAAATCAAATGTTTTATAACCTGTAGTATTAGTAGATATTGCAGTAACTCCTACTCCTCCTAAATTGTTACCATAACCATTAGCACCTATAAATATAAATCCACCAGTAGCAGCATTTACTATTCTAAATTTTAATTGATATGTAGCACCGACTACTAAGTTGTTTATTCTTTGATATATACCACTACTAGAATTACTACCTCCTGATGCTGCTCTAAACCTTAACTTAGGAACTATTCCTGTTATTTTTATTGGATAGTCTACATCTGCAAAAGAACCACTACCTTGAGACCTAAACTTTTTCCAATTACTTATTGGTGTGTCATTAGTTACTGAATCAAATGCAGGGTCATTAGCAGAAGAACTATATCCTGCGTGTGTCTGTATGCTATTAAATCTATTACCATCTGCAACTAAATTAGTAGTTATAACACTAGAATTAGATTGAAATATTCCCTGATAATCTTGTGGATATAAAATTAGTTGTATAGACATTATGCAGATTGTATTCTTTTATTCTTACTCTTTTCTAATTCAAACGTGTATTGTATTAGTTTATCGTTTGCTTTTGTTTTTCTTGTATAGCTTGATGTAGCTACTGTTACAGGTTCTACATATTTATTTACCATACCATAAGCATCTGATGAAAAACCATTTAGTATATAAACTTCAGGACTATTTATCAAGTCCTCAAACCAAATAGCATCTGCATCTACTAAGTAGTCAGTATTTATACGTATAAGTTCTTTTGAGTTTACTCTAAAGTTTTTCTTACCACCACTAAATCCATTTATCTTATACGTGCTTTCATTCCAAGTACCTCCCAGTTGTGTATAAGAAGTTCTATTAGTTTGTAATGACCTTACTGACTTTTTAGTAAATGTATAGTAATCCCAAACTCCATAAGGATTTAACCAAGTCAATCTAATACCCTCAAAACCTTTACAGTCATCTGTTATAATATTTATTGTATATAATTGACTTATAATTTGATTGTCATCATCAAATGCTTGAATTGTGTAATAGCTTGTATTAGCTTTGTGTGAATCCCATTGAGAACTCCAACCATCTAAGTTACTAGGAAAAGCACCAAAGTAATTTAATCTACAATTTGAATATTGATTAGATGTAGTAGCAGAACCATTAGTAAAATTAACAAAAGAAGTTATACCTGTTAATTGTGTGTTAGAACTATCATATAGTTTTATAGAAAAGTAATGTACTTTATTTATTGTAGAAGTATCAGAACCAGTTTGAAAAGAATAATCTCCTGTAGATAAAAAATTAAAAAAAGGTAGTGTACCATAATCAGTTAATCGTGCATATTGTGTAGTAGGTGCATTACTTAAAAAATATGAGTTATCAGCATCCATAACATAGTTTAAATCGTGTAAAGGATAGCCATAGTCATTACCTGTTTGCTTTAGAACATCATCATAGTTTAAATAACCATTATAAAATAAACGTGGTTCTGACAATACTGAATTAGTTCTATCAATAGTAACTACTCCTGTTTGACTTGTTGAGTATTCTAAGAAAAACTCTACCATAAAATATCTAGCAGCATTGTCTGAGTTTGCATATTGGTCAATTAAGTGAATAGGATGAGGAGTTGTATTAGAATATACTACTGTCTTGTATGTACTACCATTTAAAAAATCAGTACCATTATTATCAGGCTTTACAAAACTCTCTAATACTTTCTGCATAGAGAATATACCTACACCTGCATTATTTGGAGTTGTTTTTAATACTGCTATTCTATTAGATGTAGTATTTAAGTTTGCGTTACTATTACTTACATATACTTCAGCTACAAATTTTACATTGTAATTATTTGCAACTATTGTGTCATCTGATACTGAGAATACTATATCTTGACCTACTGGTAATGTCTTGTATAGTGGTTTTTGATTTATTAATATTGCCATTATGTTTTTATTATATTTTGTATATCTTCTTTTACTGCTTTACCTACTTTATTATAAAAATCTCTCATTCCTAACTGTAAAGGTTTTTGAAAAAAACTAATACCTTGTATTCCTTGTGTATATATTTTTCTAGCTATTAAGAACTTTAAACTCTTACGAGATATAAACCTACCTTGTGCATCTCTTGGTGCTATACCTCTACGAACTATCCAATTATCTAATCCTCTTGTTAATCCACCATCTCTTGACTTACCAAATCCATATTGACTTGTCTTTCTTTGTCCTTTATAATCAACATAAGTACGTTTACGTTGAGTTCCTGATACTCCTTTATCTACAAAAGTTCCATAATCTACCATTAAAAATTCAACAGATAAACTATCATTGTCTTTTACAATTCTAAATTTTATACTATTAAGAAGTTTACCTGATACTACTTTATCTTTCTTCTTTAATATTCCTTTAGCTTTATTGACAACACTTTTACCGAAACTATTTAAGTATCGTTCTAATGCTTTCATTATACACTAGCTACAAATATCTCTACATCTAAAGTAGCAGCAGGACTAACCTGTAAGCTAGTTAAGTCAGCCATAGTACCAAAACTAGGAGATGTATCAGCTTCTGCTAACATAACATCTTCTGCTGCACATAGTATATGTGATTGACCTGCTTTTAGTAATACTTGATATAAAGTAGCTGCACCAACTACTGCTAATTCTAAAGTGTTAGTAGCATCTAAATTAGTTACTCTAATATATCTTACATCTTCTTTGTCAATTTGAACTGCTGAACCATAAGAGTTAGTATCAAAAGCTGCTAAAAAAGTAGTTTGTCCTGTAGTACAAGTTACAATACGTTCATATACATTATTGATACCTGTAGTTGTTACTGTGTTTGTTGTACCTCTAACTGCACCATTTAGTGTTACTGATTCAGATAAGGTTGTCGTTAAATCTGCCATAATTATTTATCTATTTGTTTTAATTTATTAATTGCCCATTCTATTCCTGATGTACCACCCCACCCTAACCAAGCTACATATCCTTTATCTTTCCAAGGTGTAGATTTATATTCAGGGTTTATTTCTGCATTTTTTTTATGTCTTTTAAATGATGCCATTCTTGATATTGTATCTCTTGAAATTTTTTCTTTTGAACACAACTGATTGGCTCTTGCAAGTCCTGTTCTAGTCATTCCTTTAACTTCATCTCTACCATATTTATCTATCCATTTAAGTACCTTACAAGCATTATTACTAGCACTATCAGGATAGTCATTATAGCTTTCAAAGTTTATACTTATTTCTTCTAGCTTTTCTATTACATCATCATAATTCATAACTTATCTTTGGGGGTATTAGTTGTATTGTTAATTTTCCTATTTTTATTTTAAACATTATTTACCTGCGTATGTTGTTAGTTGTGGTGCTATACAAGTGTTATAGTCGTTCTCTATAACTATTGGTAGTGTAAACGTCCAACCACTTACTGAGTTGTCAAATCGTTCTGTAAATGGCTCTATCGTTATATCTCCCTCAGTAAAGTATGCAGGACTTTCTCCTTGACTTGCGCCTGACAAATATAAACTCTGTCCGTTCTTTAGTGTACCTATTAAGTCATTACAAATACTAAGACAATCAGACAGTACTTCTTGCTCGTTACTCTCATCAGGAAATACTAAGTCCATAATAAAGACTTGGAAGTTTAAAGTCATTTGATTATTCTGTGCTACTGCATTAACAGGATTAATATGCATTAGAGGATATGATGTATTTTTCTCTAAGTCTATCTCATATATATCCCCAGTGGTTACAGTTTTAATTTGTAACTGATTAGCACCTAATTGTTTTAAGGTATCTATTGTATTGTTATAATTCTTAAAGTGTGTCATCTACTAACTTTTTTTGTTTCGTTTAAATCTGCTTCATAAGTAAGCCAAGTTAAACATTCATATAAACTTAATTTAGTAATCCTTTCTAAATTTATTATTTCTCCATTTGTCAATCTATACATTACTCCAAACCATCCCCACTTACTTGCGAATTTATCGTCTGTAGTGATTGTATCACTTGATTCACTCGTTCCGTCAAATACAACGGCAAAATCTTTGATAGTTCGTTCCCTAAATCCCAAAAAAAAACCAAAGAACTATTTACATCTTTTGCTTTCATCTTCTTAAACTTCTCTGCCCTCATCCTGACCTCACTACCATTATAAGCACTTATAGAATATTGCTTACCATTCTTCTCTACTATTGGTCTATAAAGAACTGCCATTATCTTAGCTAGGTTGTTCTCTATTCCTGCTTGTATGTAAGTTTCAATATCGGCATAAGCACCGAGACTTATCTCACTTAAATCAGGATGAAATCCGTACTCAATCCCATCTACTTCAATTATCCTTCTTAACTTACTATTAGCATCCTTTTGCAATTCAGCTATCTTATTTAAAATATTAGATACGTCATTTATACCTAACTCTTTTATAAGTTTCTTTGGTATATTAGACAACAAGCTAATTGTATCTAATGCTTCTTTAGACTTTGACTTACTACTCATAGTAATAAGTGAAGCCCATTTTTCAAGTGTTACATCATTCCAACTGTTTATAAGATTGTAAGTGTTTTGCTTACCATCTTTCTTAATGTTTACTTTCATTATTATATAATAGAAATTTAATTAATATAGTTTAAAAATACTATATTTGCTGAGTTTTCAATGAGTTTTTGTTAGAAAAAGGTGTTAATTTTTAAAGATTGCACCTTTTTTTTATACTTTTTTTTAAATAATTTACTAGAGTAAAACAATCTTTTTTGTTAAATAAGTTGTTAATAATTTGGTGGATAACAAAAAGTCTGTAACTTTGCAGTATAATTAATAACAAAAACTTAAAAAACAAAAATTATGGAAACTACATTACAAACTTTAGAAGAAAGATTAACACAATTTCAAGATAATGAACATTTAGATATGATGGTGTTTGACGAAGAAGAAAGAGGAACAAGATTTAGCTTTTGGGTAGGAGAGCAATTTGACGACAGAACAAGTTTTCGCAGATTATTAAGAGAAAGTGAATTATCACAATTTGAAAGTCTATTTCGTTTACATTTAAGACAAGAAAGTTTAACAACTTGTATGGACGATGGTTGGTTTCATTTAACTTTTAGAGGAGTTTTTACTTTTGATTTTTTAAGAGGTTTAGAATTTGATAGTTAAAATAAATAAATAAATAATAATAAGGGGGTGTAAAAGCCCCCTTTTTTATTGCACAAAATACTTACCATAGTTACTATCCACTTCATAATACATACGCATAGCCAAAGCATCAGAGTAGTCAGGAGAACGTCCTAATATAGCTTTAATATTATCTTTAGAAAGTATTTGTAGTTTATTATCCTTATCTGCATCTTTAGTTCTTACCTGCTCTAACTCCTCAATTATATAACTCTTTATATTTACATCAGAACAATTAATACCTAACTGTCCTTTATTAATTAAGTCAGCTAATTTATAATAGCATTGAGTCTTTAGGTTTTGATAGTTCTCTCCTTTAATTGGTCTTGAATTATTAATAAACCCTTGACAACGTAAGTAATCTTTAACACCACCTCCTACTCCGTCCTCATCTACTATGATGTTTCTTAAATTAACTTGGTTGTCTTGTTGTATCTTTTTAATTTGCTCTACAACCTCATTTACAGACGATTTAAGCATAGTTTTAATATATGTGGTATGTAAACCCTTCCAAAGCATTATAACTGTTCTATCACTTCCAAATCGTGCTACATCACAAGTTATGTACTTATCTCCATCAATGCCTTGTTGATTAAATAAACTTACTATAGCATTGTAATCTATTAAACTGTCATCAGTTGCATCATACTCCCAGTTACCATAAAGAAGTCTTTGCTTACTTAGTTCGTCTAATTCAGATAGCTGCTTTTCATAATGCTGAGAGATATACTGATTATCCTTTACTAGACTTTGTATAAACTTTCTGTAAGGTTTTATAGTGTTGTCTTTAGCAGGTCTGTAGTATTCTGTATATACCCAGTTCTTAGCAGGGTTACAAGTCATTACAAGTTTAGGTATTAAATCGTTCTCATCTAATTTGTACCTTAATCTTGAAGCTACTACGTTCTTAGCCTTTTCAGTTATCTGGTTTGCTTCATCAATAAACGCACCAGTAATCTCAAGAGAACCTAGACTATCAAAGTTTCTGTCTGATGGATATAAGAACAAGTCTTTAAGTATTATCTCACTTCCGTTATAAAAGCTAATAATATTACTTGAGCCATTGAACGTATAGTGTTCTCCTGATTTTAGATTCCAAGCATTACAGACTTCAAAGAAAGTATTTAGAGTAGTCTTTTTAAGAGCATCTAGCTTAGACCTACCCATTAGATACCTTGTACCTTTATATTGTAAGCACATTAGAATTAAATAGCTTACACCTACCCAAGACTTACCTCCTCCTGCTGCACCACCGAATAATACTTCTTTAGTCTTTTTATCAAATAGGTATTTAAGACATTCCTTTTGTGTTACAGTAAATTCAGGATTAATCTCCAAGATTTATATTAATTTTAATAGGTTCGTTTCCTGATGTTAAATCTATCTCTTGCTTTTCATTATAACCTCTCTTGCGTCCTCTTGTTCTTAAAAAGAATGTAGTAGCAGTTGTACTACCATTTTCTATTTGTTTCTTTAAATGTGTTTCTGCAAAGTCTATAAATTTACTTTCTATACTGTCTACTGCTTTACGATATTCCTCATCATTTTTACACCATATATAATGTTGTGTTCTACTAACCCCACACTTAACACTAGCTTCAGTAACTATACCTAGTGAAACCTCTAATGCTTCTAACATTTGCTCTTTGCCTACTCGTGTACGTTTTTGTTCGTTTTCCATATTATATAATAGAAATTAATTGTATTCGTTTGGTAGCATTAGTCTTATGCCTAAGTCAGACAAAGCCCATATTCTAATCTGTTCTGCATATACTTCAAATGCTTTTGTGTTTAAAGATGCTGTACTTACTATCTTGTTTAATCCTATCTTTTTATTATTAATCTCTACCATTTCCCACTCGTTTAAAAACTTTGCTCTTAGTATGTCGTGCATCTCATCATTGAAGTAACCTAACTCTTGTGCTAATACTTGCACTATACATTTCCAGTAGTAATTGTTCTGTACGTTAGACCTTGTGTTTCTGTGTTTCTTTACATCTACTGTGTAAGGACTTTCTATATCTTTTAAATAGTTTACTAATTGCATCTTATCTTTATTATCGTGTATTACAAATTTCATTAACTGGTAAATTTTTCTTTTGTTTCTTTCCACATTTTATCTTGTCTTTTACTTAGTGATGGTTCTGTTCTGCGTAATTGAGGAAAGCCATTAAACTCTTTAGCTATCTCTTGCATATACTCGCCACACTTAGGACATTCTGTACCAAGATTTACAACCTTACCATCTATGACTTTCATAACGACTTTGCTTAGTTCTTTTTTTATTTCACATTTGTTACATTGATATATTAACATAGTTTTTGTTTTAAAATAAAGGAGAGTATAAAAACATTTAATTATTATTATGGCAGTATGCCTACCCTCCTTTATATATGACTTATTCTAACATTTTTCTTTTTCTTTTGTTGTTCTAACTCCTCTAACTCAAACTCTAAATGGTGTATAGCTTTCTTTATACATTCCTCAGGAGAATTATGCTTAAAGTTTGCTCTTAGTAAATATGTTACTGCATTACCTACATTCCAGTTTAGTTCCCAATCTGATATTACTTTTCTAGCTTCGTATTTATAATTCTTTCCTATATAATAATCAGGTATCTTATTTTTCATATTTTATGTTTTATATTTTTCTACTATTTGTCTTATTCCGTGAT
>Ga0208667_1000607_pt1 | contig 14893 bp, 17 predicted proteins | sample 11BtaG_FD_184085 | JGI IMG/M metagenome (GOLD analysis project Ga0208667, IMG submission 184085) | Marine viral communities from the Subarctic Pacific Ocean - 11B_ETSP_OMZ_AT15265_CsCl metaG (SPAdes) (version 2) | ecosystem: Environmental > Aquatic > Marine > Oceanic | place: Pacific Ocean... | reverse complement strand
AGGAGTTCATACTCCTTACGAAGTTTGGTAGCAGTAGCGACTATATCAATGTTCCTTTCATCCATTGACTTCATTTTTTTATTTAACTTCTTGTCTGACTTAGTTAAATTTAATTCTCTAAGAACCTCAATTAACTCTCCTAATTTAGTAAAGTCCTGACCAAAAAATTCAGTGGGTTCGGATGCTTGAAGAACCTTTTTAAGTTTCTTTCTTCCTTTAGCATCTAATGAATCAAGAATCTCTTTAGGTTTTTGTTTTTCTTCTTTTAGGATAAAATTATCCCCTTCTCCGTAGTAATCCCAAGTCATTCCGATGCCTCCGTCATTGTTTCAGGTTTTTTACCCTCTATTAAGGTAGTAAGTCTTAAATTAACTTCTTGTAATTTTTGTGAATTAGCGTCTAATTCTTCTATCAAAGCATCAATTCTGCGAATGGCTTGATTAGCAATAGTGGGTAGTCCTACAAACTCCATTTCTCCGCCTACCTGTTCCCAACGAGCGTCGGGGTTTTCAGTTAAATAAACCATTGAACCCCTTGAAATATCTTGTTCTGCTTTAGCAGATTCTTTTTCAATTTTTCTCATGGTTTGATTCATCTGTGAACAAGCATTAAGGCCATCAATAATTATGCCTTTAATTTCAGCAATAGGATTCATCCCTGAAAACATATCAACCTTTTTCATAAAGTCTTTAGTGAGTTCTTCTGTTTTGATAGCGGCACTTAAATCACTAACATATTTGCCTAATTTAACCTTTTCTTCGCCAATTTCCCTTTCAACATCTGCTTTGGCTTCTTTAATATACCTTTCTTTATTGTTTTGTAAATCTCTAATTTCTGCAGTTTTAGCCCGAATTTCTTCCGGTTTATTCTTTTTATAACCGCCAGCATTTAATAAAGTCCTTAAAGCGTTATTTAATTCTGTAAATTTTCTAGCAACTAAGGTATCAGTATTTTCTAATACTTTTTCTAAGTCTTCAATGGTTGTTTTGACAGCATCTCTTTTACCCTTCAATTTAAGTATTTTCTTTCTATATTTATTTGTTAATTGAGTAGCCTTACGGTATTCTCTATTGATTTCTCTATCTCCGCCTTCATCAAATCCTTGATTAAGTCTTCTTTGGATTCTTCTTAATTCTCCGCCCCTTTTTCTTTTATCTCTAGTGGCTTCGGGTAAATATCCATGTTGTTGAGAATGAAGTAGTTCTAATACTCTAGGTAAAGCCATTTGGCTGAAGGTCTTCATACCACTTTCATCCAATATATCAATTTGTTTTTCTTTTAATTTAGTAAGTTGGGCTGCTAAATTTTTAACATTAATATCTTTATCAGTTTTCTCGTAGGTTACATCACCGGTTTCTTTATCTTTTGAAAATTGTTTTCCTGATAATACTCCATCAACCAACATTTTGCCAAATTTATCCATAAAATAATTAGGTTGTTTTTCTAGAATTTTAAACATATTAATAACTTGATTAGAGTTCTTCTTTACTTTTCCTATTTTAATATAAGGTCTTTGGACACCATCTACCTCGTATTTTCTACTGCCTTTTTTAGAGTCCTGTCTAATTACTTTAGCAGCATCACCTATTTGTATTAAAGGCTCTATTAAGTTTTGTAAAGAACTTAAAAAGTTATAGGCTTTAGTTTCTTCATCCTTTTCAAGTAAATCGGAAGCCATTACGCCTCTCGCATCGGAAGCCTCTCCTTCTAATTGTTCCTCAACAATATCAGTTGTAGGTGCTACATAATCTTCTTCTTCGCTTTGTAGTCTGTCTTCTTCCTCATCAGCCTTTTTAATATACTTTCTATATTTAACCATATTAGAAGAATCAAGGTTCTTTAACAAAGACATTTTAATTTCCAAAGGAGAAGCCTCTTGCTTAACTAAAGAAGAAGTTTCATTATCTAATTCAGCCTTGCGTAAAAGCCCATAAAAGGACTGGTCTTTAGATAATTCAATAATCATTTAATCACCTTTTTTTGTAGATAAGGTGTCTTTATCTAAACTGCTTCCACCGCAACGATTACAATTAACTTTCTTTCCATCAGGAGAACGGGTTATTTTACCAGTTCCCCTACATCTTTTACATTGTAAATCAGTTTTAGTTTTATTACTTTTAAAACCGGTATTACTGCTAAAACCGGTTTTACCTTTAATAACTTCTTTCCAAATATTAATCACCTCAAAAAGGAATGTTTTCTGACTTCTTGTGTTTTTTAGAGGGAAGTAAGATAACATCAGGATTATCTGCTGATGAAGGTCTTGCTTTGTGGGTTGTATCAGGAGGTAATCCAACGGAGAGATTGCGGTTCTTTTTAACCTTATTATTCTCTTGTGCGGTCAATGCTTTGACTTGTGCTAGTTCTTTTGTTAATCGTGCTTGCTTTTGTTTTAAATCTTCTGTCATATAATCACCTGTTATCTTTAAATTGGATTGCTGCAACATCTATATTTCCTTGAGTTCCGAGAAGTAATTCCATTAATTGTTCATCATTATAAGAACCAATTACATCCATTATTTTGTCGATTAAATCTTCACGAGTAGCATTGAGTAATTCCTGTCTTTCTAATCGGTCTTCTTCCACATCATCTAAAGAATCATCTCTATTAGAATAACTTTGTAAATACTGTTCACTGGCTTGAGACGGCCGACTTCCACCAGACATTCTTGTTTGTGGCTTTTGCCTAGACTTATCCTTAATTTGCTTTCTTTTAATAATTACTTCTCGCCAATCCATATTAACCAACTCTTCTTTCTGTTCTTTTATCGTTATTTTGATTTCCTGCCTCAAGCGGAAGGCCCGACATTCTCTTGTCTGGGCCTTGATTCATTGAAGGCTTATTTCTAGTTGTCGCTGGATTCTCCTGTGGTTTGCTACCGCCCTGCATCATTTGTTCTTGCATTTGCCCCATCTGTGAAGCATCAATGTTTGTTCCAGCGTAAGGGTCTTTTTTGGCTTGTGATTCTTCACCCTCTTCGGGTTTTTCTTCGGGTTCGGGCTTCTTAAAGGTAAAATTACCTTCTTCATCCATATCAACTTCAAATCCTAGATTTTTAGTAGAAGCAGCGATATTGACTTCAATTTCTCTTTTACGAAGAATTGCTATTTCATCCTCTTCTTCTGACGGAGGAAGTTTTAAGTTCCAGTCGGTTATACCAAATTGTTTTACAAGGAAGGGAAATACATAATTATTATACACAGTCTGTGCTTTTTGAACAGCCCTATTAGTAACAAGTATTTGCATGCCCTCATTGTTTAATCCACCGCTTGTAGTATTATCAGCCATAAAGACTTTACTTACTCCATAGAATGCCGAGATTCTATCCCGCAAATCATCCTTTACAGAAACATAATCCATTTCTTTAAGAGAATCCATAAACTTAATCCATTCAACCGCACCTTTGCCGTTCTCGGCTTCAATACCCATAACAGGAATAAAATGAGGGTCGGCTTCCATCTTTTCTTTAACTGCTCTCCAAAAAGATTTCATTGAATCCATATTGCGTGTTTGAACAGCAAGTAATCCTTTAGGCATTCTACTTTTAGTATAAGAAGAATTAACATAGTTCTCCATAGCAATAAGAGTCATAATATTATTAAATAAAGTAATAACAGGAGACATACCATAAAGACGAGAAGGACTATATTTACTAAAATGAAGCACTTCCCCTTTCAAAAAGTATTGGTCTTCTCCACCAACTCTATTCACATAATGAACAGGGAATAAATTACTCCCACAAACTTCGCATTGTTCATGCGGGTCTTTATGAATAATATTACGATGATTTACACAAGTAAAACCTTTAGTTCCTCTTCTACCCAACTCATCACTATAAATAAACATAGTTACTGGGTCGCCTCTATAAAGTTCTTTGACTCGGTGCATACGAATTTTATTATTACCGTCAATAAAATATTCTTTAACCAAAACAATGTAAGCATCATCCATAATATTTAAATCGTCTTCAAGTTCTTGTAAAACATCAATAAACAACTGCTCAGATTTATTAACATATCCTTCAATAAACTTTTCGGCATACTCTAATTGTTTAACATCAGGAACTTGTAAAGAAGTAGAACCACAGCGAGAACATTCTTTAACAGGTCTTTTATGTTCCTTTTTACAATCCATACACAGGGCTTCATAAGACTTTTCCCAAATATACCCTCTTCTAAATACTTCTTGTTTTAATTGAGTAATACAAGTTCTAGCGATAACTGATTGATTAACTACATTGTAGATAATAGGGCCAGTCATCATGTGGTTGGTTTCTCTTTCCTGAATACCCATATTAAATACGGTTCTATCAGCAGGTTTAGGAGTAGAACGCCTAAATAGATTAGAAACGCTAAATCTTCTTTTTTCATCAGCCACTAATTACTCCCCCTGTTTAGATGCTACGCTATTCCTGCCTATGAACGCTTCGGTCAAGACTTGGTAGAGTCCTCAATATCGTATCTCTCATTACTAGAACGAAGCATCTCTTCTAAAATACCCCTTAAACAATCTTTTCTTCTTTCGGGCATATTGAACCCTCTTTTTAAATAATAAATAACCATTTTTTTATTAATACTAGTAAGATTACTATATCTAACATATTTAGTCCTATCTTTAGGCAATTCATCGGATAGAATACCATTCTTTAAGTCTGTCCAACTCATTCTCTTTGCTATTATCATTCTTCGACTCTCCTATCCATAGGTTGTGGTTTTCCTTGTTTTATCCAACAATTTTTACAAAAACCAAAGGGATAAACCGTTTCACATGTATAACATGCTGTGCAGTATTTCATCTATCTTTTCCCCTGAAACATTCTTTCTTTATTTTTAGGTTCAACCATATTAATATCGGAATGAATAGAAGCACCACGAACATTACATCTAATTAAAGTAACTTCCTGTGCTTTGGCTAATTTAGTTAAATCAACGCCTCTAAAATCACAATCTTCAAAAGTTACTCTAGTCATTTTAGCACCAGTAAAATTAGCACGACTAAAATTGCATAACTTAATTACCCCTGATGGGTCGCTCTTTCTGTAAAAACCAAATTGAGATTTTTTAAAGGATGAACCCTTAAATGAAACATTTTTTAGTCTAATCGGTGTTCTTCTTTTTCCTTCTTTCATAGTAAACTTTCCAGAAGAACTAGGCTTTGGAGAAGGTTTAGACAAATCTAATTCATATTCTCCTTTCTTTCTTTGTCCTGCTTGAGCAACTCCTTCAAACTTAGATTTACCAGTTCTTCCGTATTTATTGCTTGCTTTGGCTTCTTTAGGAGTTACTCTTTGTTCAACTACACGACCTCTCTCATCCTTTTTAGGAGGGTATTGCATTTCAGTGTATTTAGTTTCTTTTAAACGACTCATATCTTTGCCGTTAAATATTTCCCCATCAAAGTTCTTATTATCCATCATTAGGTATTGTCCAGCAGGTAATGTTCCACTGAACTTTTCTTTTCTATTGGTTAAACCTTCTACATGGCCTTCATCAGAAACCTTTCGTCTTTTGGCTTCTATTCTATCCCACTTTCTTTTTAGTATGTTTTGCCAGTCCATATAATCACCTTCTTGATTTATTGCCGTGACATTTCCATTTCTTACGACTTAGATTATTAGGGCTATTTGGGTCACTTCTCCAATTACCTTTGATATTATTTGACCTAGCGCAATAAGCATCTCCTTTAGAAGTTCCTGGCCTAATTCGGTCTTTACCGTCTTTAGCCTTTCCAGCCTGTCCATATTTAACAGTTCTTTTTCTTCCTGTTTTCTTGTTTCTTACGACCTTTTTGAATCGTCGCTTAAACTTAAGAACTTCTTGCCATGTCATAGTATCACTTAATCGCTGTTGTTTCTTTACTTAGATGTTTTAAATGTTTTTCATCTAATTCATAGAAATGTAATAGTTTCTTGCTGACTCCTTCTTTATGTTCTTTTCCAGACATTAAAGTTCCATCAGGGTGTTTATGTGTTTCACCAGTCCATTGAACAGGCTTTCCATTTTCAATATAAAAATGTCTTTCACCTTTTCCTTTGTAGGAGTTCATATAAGTATCATATGAAACATTTTTTCCTTGAGCCATTTTACCTGCTTTTCTTCTAATTCTTTTTTCTGCTTCTTCACGGTTTACATTCCCAAAGCGCATTTCTTGTTGAATTAGTTTTTCTTCTTCAGGAGTTAAAGAAGGTGCTTTCTTAACTTCACCATATGTTTCGCAAGGGTCTTTTCCACACCCACAGTTTCTTTTAATTATTTTTTCCCATTTCATTTTCCTTTCCTCCGTTTATAAGTTTTACAAGCCCCACAAGTCGGTCTACATCTTTGTTTAGTTCCTTTAGAAGCGTCTTTTCTTCCACAAGGTCTTGTTCCCTTTTTATCATCTTCACATGATTGACAAGAAACCCAGCCCTTTTGTCCATCTCCGCCTTTTCTTGAGAACCAACCGTGTAATCCCGATTCCTTTTCTCTTTTGAAATTATCTCCGCCTTTCTTTACAGAATTGCCCCAGTTCTTTGCACCAACCTTTCGGCATTGAACTAACGCACCACTAGCATAAGCAGAAGGCCATTTTTTATAGCGGCCCTTTACTTTATGATAACAAGCATCCTGCTTCTTCTTAAGTTCTTCAAACCAAATACTCATTTCCATTCTTCCCTCCAATAATCATTAGTAGAGGCATCAAAATGTAATAAACTTAAACCTGTCTGGTTGCCCCATGCTCTTAAAAAAGCAGTTAATACGGGAGTCATCCCAGTCACATATAGGTCTATCTTAACATTTCCTTTAGATGCAATCCATTCACTTGCTTTTTCTGTTAGTTTAGGTATTTTATCAGCAAGACTACCTTCTCTTGGTAATGTTTCAAAAATGTATTCATCAACGGGCATTGAGTGTCGGCCTTCAATAAGACCCACCTTTAATGCTTGTTTTAAGACCTTAAACCACATGACTACCACCAATTTGTTCTAAAGCATCCATTGTAGACATTTTACAATTTCCTTGTAATTTAGCAATATCAGTTAAATAAATACCTTCCTTAAGCCAATCATAACCCACATGGTCTTTATGGTTTTCCCATTTCATTAACTTGAAAATCTCATCACATCGGCCTTTATACCAATCCGCTTTCTTATAAGATTTCTTCATACGAATAAGTTCAAGTAATAACTTAGCATTACCCTTCTTTAATCGGAAGTGAGGCAAACACTTAGTCAAAAGATTAGTTACATCATCTTGGGAATAAAAGTTTAAACGCTGAATAAGTCGGGTTTGTTGTGGAGATTTTTGGTCTAAGTGCATTCTTCCATATCCAATAGACTTGTGCATTTCTTGCATAAAAGCCTTACCTCTTGTGCCTGTTGCGATTAAACCCACTCTTGGATTTAAATTGCGGTCTAATGTAATATATCCATCCGAGTCAATAAATGCAGCAGTATAAGCCCAAATATTTTTCTTAATCATAGAAGGAACTTTATAATATTCTCCATCTATTGAAACAATATCTAATTTTTTAATTGATTTAGAAATAGTATTAGGACTACTTATTTTGAATAAAGAACTAGGCATTCTTTCATGGATGACTTTAGCACTAATTCCTGGATTTTCACAAACCGTTTTAATAATAAAATCATCCTGTCTTTGTTTCTTTGTCTTAGTAATAGACTGATTAGAAATCTTAGCGATAGCATTTCTAAAATCTTTCTTAGCCAATTTCATATCTTTTGCCAATTCACTATATTCTTTACCGTAAGCCATACCTGTTTGTTTTAGTTCTGCCTCCCAGTATTTACAAAGAGAATCTACTGTTTCTCTTCTAATGTCGGTGTCTTTCATTTTATGAAGTTTAGAAAGGTCTTTCTCATTGTATCTCATTTTAGATAAAGGAACAGTGTAATCGCTTAACCATGTAATAGAACCGATACACTTTTGTAAATGGTCTGCATAGGCATCAATCATAGTATCAATGGCTTTACTCATTTTAGTCCTGTGTGTTCCTTTCAATGCTCTACGAGATTTTCTCATTTTTCTAACTAAGTCAGGAATAGTATGGTCTTGTATAATGTATTCATTAGGAAAAGAAGACAATTTCTTTCTAGCGTCAGTAGCATTAACATTAAAAGTAGAAGATAACTTAGTTATTTCTTCGTGTTCCGACATGATGTGAGTATTAGAAAAAATGCCTTTCAATTCTGTATCTAATTGTTCCTCAATGTTATCTTTCGTTTCAGCCTCTTCTTCATCTAATTCGGCTAAACGGGTCATTTGTTGAGCCGCATCTCGGTATTTGTCTGCTTGTTCTGTCATATAAATACCTCAAAAATTAAGACCTATGGCGTTGTTTGCTGCCCGTTGTGGCCGTTGTGGAGCATCGTCAAACAGCCCTAAATCATCAAGCAGTATGAAGTTATCGTTGGCCTGATATGTGGCCGCATTCGCTAATGCAAGGCTCATCACCATATCGTCATGCGCCCCAATACCCTCAAACTTTCCTCGTTCAGTAATAGCGAACATTGACATTTCTTCAATCAATACAGCCGAAACTCGCCTACTCTCTTCGTTGCCGTAAGGGAAGTTAATCTTACCATTTTCAAGAGTCATTTGTAAATTAAGAATAATCTCTTGTTTCTTCCTTCTAGTTGTGTTGAAGTCATGTATATTTAAATCCGCTACTTGGCGCAATTCCTGAGTAAATGATTTAGCAAATGTATTTGTCTCAAACATAATACATTCGGGTCTAAACACTTGTCCAATCATTTTAACCTTTTGAATATTTTCTCGGAACTGAACATTTTTTGCTCGGTCAATATAGATGATAGATTTATTTTCATCAGCATCCATTTCTATGACTGTAATAACATTGTAATCCCCATCAGTAGAGATAGCAGGGTCCACTCCCACAAAGTATTTATATCCTTCTCTTCTCATAGGTTTCAAAACTAAGTCCTTATTCTTAGCACTTTCTAAATACTCAGGGTTAAACAAAGAAGTACCAGTAGAAATAGGAACACACATATATTCCCGTGTAAACATCAAAGAACCGACTTCTGCCTTTCTAGCCATTAATGCTTCATAGTTCCAGCGGTCAGGCCAAAGGGGTTCATTGAGAGCATTGAGACATGGATAAGTATTTACCGTATAGGCAGGGTTTTCGGCTAATTGTTGGTAAATGTCAGTGTAACTGAACGGTGTGCCAATTACTCTCAATGAAGCGGTGTGGTGAAGTGTTGGAATCATGTCACCATAAAACCAATCTGTAACCTTTTGAATACCAGTCATACTGAACTCTTTCAAAGGGTCGTCAATAATAATTTCTTGAGGGTGAAGTCCTCTAATCTGTGAACCAACGGAACGCTCTAAGATTTGATTTCCATTAGTAAGAGTAATGTTCCCAATAGCCCAACCTCTAGCGGGTTTATACTTTTTGAGCATAGGATGAGTGAACATCTTATCAATATCTCTCATGTGAACTAAAGTCTGCTTTTGGTTAGAAGAAATGTAAAGCATTTGATACGGAGGTTCTTCAAAGATTAATTTCCATACAACCCAACTGTGCATAAATACAGATTTTCCGTGGTCACGACTACAAATAATAACAGTTCTTTGGGTAGAGTTCATCAATTCATGCCATTCTTGAATATAAGAAGGAAAATCAAAACCTAATACATTTTGAAAGAAATATGGGAAAGAGTTCTTAGATAACTCCATATCCATTTGATGTTCAAAATTAAAGGCTAGTTCTTCCATACTATCACTCTTTTAATTCTTTTACTCTTTGTTGGGCTTGATTAGCCAAAGCAGTTTCTCCTGCACTTTGAAACCATTCCGAAAAATATATGCCTCTTTCTATTCTATTTGATATTACAGAAGGCATATTAGGATGAGAAGCAACTTTTCTTCCAGTTTCATTTAACCAATTTTGAAATTTTTTTTGCATGTCAATAATCTTTTGCATCCTTTTTCCTTTCAAAACAGTTTTCCAATCTTCCACAATCACCGCCGCCTTCTTCTTTGAAACTCGGCTTCTTTGTTTCTGCCTTGTTGATTACGACTTTTCTTTCGCCCTCGATTGTTATTTCCTTGTTTATTTCTAGAAGGAGTACCTCTATTTTGAGAGAAGATATTCGATGGACCGTCCGGCTTTTTCTTTTGTTGTATAGCCTGTCCTTTAGGATGATTAGATTTTTCTCCGGTATAGATACAATCAACTCTTGCCCTACTGGAATGCTCTCTTTTTAGTTGAGATAAAGTAATTGAGTTAAAGTAGTTTGTAAAGACAATTAACTTTGTTACATGTTGTTCTTCTCCACCCATTAATGCGGCGAAGGTAGGAGTTTTACGATTAAAATCTTTGGTAGTTCCTGCAATTCTACTTCCCAAAATAGTATAAACATCTACTAAAATAATTTCATAGTTATTTTCATCGGCTTTTCTATACATCCAATACTTGCCTTGAGATTTTCCTTCAAAGCATTTAACCCAAATTGGTATTTCAGTCCTATCAGTAGAACTAGTTCCATGTCCACCATCACCAGCAACACGGCTTAAATAATGACCTCTTACAACGGCCCTTACAGTGCCATAATCATACGCTTTAGGAGGATAAGTAGTGTGAGTGTTATCTTTTTCAGGAACAGCATAATCACGATAATTACTCGGAGGTAAAACCTTAAGAATGTTTTTCCAAGTGAATATACTCTTTCTTAATCTGCTTTTCCCACTGTTATGCTGAGGCCTGATATATTCCCACACACTTCGACCTTCCTTTAATGCCTGAAGCATGTCTTTTGCTTGGGATTTACTTAAACCGTAAGTATTCATCCTTTTATTAGTATTAGTATCAAGGACATTATATCCATCACTACCTAGTTCTCGAATATATCTTTCGTTCTTAGTAATAACATATAAGTCCATATCATAATAAATCTTTTCTACTTCTTCACTTGCAGAAGCAGGATTAACTGGTTTAACGCCAAATGTTTCAGGATAAGCATTTAACCAATCTTCCTTTACTTCGGGAGGTAATTGATTAGCATACTCTTCAAATCCTTTATCGCCGGGAAAACGGTAGTTTTGTCCTCTACCAAAGTTTAACCACCTTGAATTATCACCGCTTCTATGAACTAAAGCAGTTACCATCATTTTATCTTGAGGTATCTGTGCTTTTCTTGCGTCCATTAAAGCAATCATATTACCCCTAATCTGTTTGCCTCTTTCAGTAGTTAAACCGCCGCCACAAACGGTATGTTGAGGGTGTTCTTTCCAACCAATAACGGCTAATGTTTTTCCTTCATCATCTACACGAATAAGCCACTTATCTAAAGCATATCGCCCAGATTGTAAATCACTTCTACGAGTATAGGGGTCTTCGCCTTCTTCAATATCCTGCGACCACTTTTGTTGCATCTGCTCATAAGTGAACACATTGGGTATTACTTTAGGCATGTTATCACCCTAAATATCCAAATTAGTCTGTTTTTTATAATTTTCTTTAAAGGCTAAATAGTCTTCATAAGATTGAACTTTATCTAGTTCTCCTAAGAAATACTCGGAAGAATCTACCTGTCCTTGTGGAGTTCGCATAGTGCTTCTCCCTTTTTGGGATTCTAATTTACTTCTAATTTCAGGCATTCGTGTTTTAAACTCTTCTTCAGCAGAAACTCGTTGTAATGTCCCCTTCGGGGGAGTCATACCAAATTCCATGAAATTAGTCTGTCTTTTAATTATGTTTTTCCAATTCATTTTAATCACCTAAAGTTTGCTTTAATCATGTAAACCTGTTCACTACTAATTCCATATTCCTTTGAAATATTTTCATGAGAATCGACGGCCTTAACAATGTTTTCTACTTCAAGGGTAGATAAATCAATATTCTCATCTACTTGCATTTTATTAATCATCTTTTCAATACCGTAGTCAGTCAAAGGAATAAATCCGTAAATAACATCTTTGCCTAATTGCTCTCTTACTGCATCATGGGCCTTTAATAACTTATGAAGCATAACGGGTAAATCTGTTTGAACACTTTCAAAAATATCCTTAAGCCTATTATATTGGTTTTTTAAGGTAGTATTTTTAGTTAATACCCCTTGATTCATGTCTAACCAGTGAGGTAAAGCGAAGATAGGGAAAGCCTTTCGTCCTTTAAAGGCCTCTATGAACTGTTGCGCTCGTTCTTTAATAGTTTTTCCGCTTCTCTTGGGGAACTCCTTGTTCTCGAATTTCAGTTGTTCTGTTTCTAACATAAAGTAATGTAATAAAGCAGCACAATAATCATCATTATTCTCTTCTCTACCAAAAATTTCAGTTAAGGCATCAGCACACTGTTCTGCATCAACAATCATAGCAGTATTAATTTCTACGGCGGGCATAAAGATATTATCCATAAAGTCAGCGATTGCCTTTAAATCTCCTGAATCTACTTCTTCTACTGAACCCTCAAAGAAAGTATTATAAGAAGCAGACATAACGCTCTCTAAACCTAAATCAAGGCTTAAAGTCTGCATAACTTTTGAACCAATACTTGACGCAAAGCGAGGCATTTCAATGGCTAACATTCCAGAATAAAGAGGGTCAAAGAAATACTCAATAGCAGAATCTAGCATCTTTTGAAGGGCTGTTTTGAAAGGCATCAATTCGCTTCTTAGCGAACCCTTTTCGTTTAAAGAAATTGGAATTTTAGTTGTGCCGAAGATTTTTTTATTCTTAACTCCTCTTAAGTCTCTTCTATCAACAACGCTTCCTCTTCCTCTTCCTTTTGAACTTCTTACATCTAGTTCTGCTCGGAAAGCCTTTCCGCTTAATATAGAATACAAGTCATTAAAAAAATCTTTAATAACTTCTAAATTATCTACGCCTATTGGTTTGTTTTCCGAAGCAGAAGGAAACTCATTTTCTGGATAGATTTTATTGAAATTAACATTACTTAATACTGCAATAGGAAGACAATACCTCATGCTATTTGCTGAAATAGTGGTAGTGTCATTTAATTGGTCCATCCAATTTTCAATATCTGTTTGGGTGTCTAAAGTAACGCCATCTCCTTCATCAAGAATATCTTCCAATTCTTCTAAAACATCACGGAGTTTTCTTTCCATTTTATCATTAATAGCCAGTAACTTTTCACCTTTATTATATTCATAAACTAGGAGAGGGTCGCCAGCCTCTAATAAATCATCTAACCCATCATGGTCCCATACTTCTTCAACTGATAGTCTTTCAGCCCATTCAGCCGCATCAATTGTGTCTCCGGCGGTACTACTTGAACTTGCTAGGCTTGTTTCTAAATACTGTAATAACTCAGCATTAACATCTCCTCCCGGCCCTCTAATATCATCATCATCTTCATTAAACGAGCCTTCCTCTCCTAATTTTAAATGACCTTCAAGGGCGAGAGTAGCACCGACTAAATTAAAGAACTGGTGCATAGCATTTAAATAAAGGCCTCTTTCTTCAATGTGTGGGAACTCAACGATGTATTCTAAATTAATATTATCAATATCATTATACAATTTATCGAATTTAGTTTTAACTTCTCCTTCAAAATCAACTTCTTTGACGGCTAGGAAAAACCCTGCTAAGTCATCTTTAAATTGCTCGTATTTTCTTCCGACTTCTTCCCAGAAATTATAAACTTCTACTCTATTATTTTTCCTAGAAACATCAATCGCTCCTAAAAACTCACGGATAGGGAAATTTCTACCAATTTTAACGAACTTAGTATCTCCCGACATATCACCTAAAGTCTCAATAATTAACTCAATATTATGTTTAACTGCTTCGGGTGTGTCTGTTCCTTCTAAAAGACCCTTTACATAATCACTTTCAGGAAATTCAAAATCAGGATTTCTAATTTCGATTCGACCATTAATTTTGGTCTTCATTAAATAAGCACCATCAACTAATTGTCCTCTATTATAAATATTCATGTTCAAAACAGGGCCAAACATCGTCTGATAGGCAGCATCTTCTGTTCTTCTGTTTTTTCCAGCAGTTCCCTTAGTCTGTTGAACAATATATTTTTTAGCGGCTCTAACTCTTTCACTAACTGCTGCTAAGGCATCCTTTCTTTTTAGCCCATCATCAATAGTTCTTGCTTCATCTTCAAGAGCCTCGGTAAATCTTCTAATAATTTTATTAAGTTCTTGTTTTCTTTCTAGTCCAGAAGAAGAAGCAATTTGTTCTATCTCTTCACGCTGGAGGCCCAACAAGGTTATTTCTTTTTGTGATAGTTCTGCCATATTATTCACCTGTTTTAATTAACCCTTGTGCAGTAAATTGTTTAATTGCTGACATAACTTGAGTGTCAGGGAATTGAGCGGGAGACTTACAAAAGTATTCTAATCTAGATTTAAATGCTTCAATTAATGATTCTTGGATATTTGTTAGAATCTTTGGCATTTTGGAGTTTAATTCTTCAGCGACCTGCTTCTTCTTCTCTAAGTCCTGCTCGGAGTCTATGGTCTTAAAGGCTTCTCTCACCTCATCCTGTCCGGCGAGTTCATCAGCCTGTGCTATGAAATTAAGACTTCTTTTTGGACTAAGGGTGTCTAAAGCACTGGCCTTACTATCCATAGTATTAACATAATTATAAAGGCCTCCTTCATCTTTTAATTTTATTGACATGTTTATAACATAATCAGCAAAATTATCTACTGCTAGTAATTCATCACGAATCTTTCCTATATCAGCCGATAAGTCTTTTCCTTGCTTAGTTTCTACTTTTAAGCCCTGCTGGTATGCTTCATTTGGAGTAGAAGGCATCCATTCTTCATCAAAATCATCATAAATCTGAACCTTAGCATAATTAGCCTCGGCTTTTCCTTCATCTGCTTCTGTAAGAGGTTTTCCTTCATCATCTGTTAAAGGAATTAATTGTCCAGCAGCATCTCTAATG
>Ga0208667_1000601_pt1 | contig 15027 bp, 12 predicted proteins | sample 11BtaG_FD_184085 | JGI IMG/M metagenome (GOLD analysis project Ga0208667, IMG submission 184085) | Marine viral communities from the Subarctic Pacific Ocean - 11B_ETSP_OMZ_AT15265_CsCl metaG (SPAdes) (version 2) | ecosystem: Environmental > Aquatic > Marine > Oceanic | place: Pacific Ocean... | reverse complement strand
TTTTTTAATCGTATCATTTTATTATGTTCTTGTCTAAATCAATTCGTATCAAGAAATTAACATCAACGTCATTTCTTTTTTTAATTGGTTGTGCTAATTTACCAATTGCTAATAATTGTCCTTCTGCATTATACAAACCAATACTTGTTATATATGGAGAAAAATCACTACCAGAAACAAATCCTCGATATGTTTGATTATCATCTTTAGTTAACGTAACATTGGTAGACATATTAAAATCACCTTGATCTAATTTTGCAGTTACGCCTAACTCATGAATTGTTACTGTGCTTTTATATGAAGCAGTAAACGGATAATTTAATATGTTTTGATATCGATAATCTATTGTGGATATCACTCCTAACCCTTGTTTTTCAAAAATATTACCAACTACTGGTGTTTGTGAAAATGTACCGCCTTCTGTTCGATCTGCTAAATATCCAACTTCTGTTGCTGTTAATGCTTTATTGTATATTCGAATTTCATCTAACTGTCCTTGCAAATTAGAATCAGCAACACCATAACCACCAATACTTAGATTTTCTAAATTATCAATTCTAGAACTAGCACTAAGTGGATGATTACTATTATTAAACAATGAATTTGTTTCTGACGCATGAAGTGTACCATCGACATACATTTGAATTGAACTACCTGTTTTCTGACAAACAACATGAGTCCATGACGATGAGACATCTGCTGAACTAGTTATTATTGATCTGAATATTGGAGATCCTTGTGCGCTAAATTCAATTTGATTGCTTCCGCTTAATTCAATTCTAAATGGATATTGTGGAGTTATAGAGCTAGTTGCTTTTGTAATTATTAACTGATTGTCGGCACCAGTATTAGATCCACTAATGAACATGGAGATTGCATAGTCTGAATCTCTGTCATATTCTCCAGCAAGATCAGTTTCTATATATCCATTACTATCAAACTTTGCAGCTAATCCCATTGGCAATGTATCACCATTAGATGCAACAACCCCATCAACATATGTTATTCCGCTAGACTCATAATTAATACGAGTAGTATCAAAATATTCATTGAACCCCTCATAAAGTTTCAATTGGTCGATAATAGATGCGGTGTCAAATGTGCTATCATTTATATTACCATATCGATCTGAAGTAAATGATGCCGTATTTGGAACTGTTAATTCAAATGATGCTAATTTTATACCTTCACCTATTTTAAGTTGTGGGAATGAAAATATACTAGCAGTTTCATATAAGAATTTTTTAGTTAAATTTAAATTGGTTTGACCAAAATTATAATACGGTTGATTTTTATTCTTATAAAATAAATGATTAACTGAGAAATAAGTAACACTTTGTAAACTACCATCAATATTTGATGCGTCATTATATACCAACGTTGTTTCCAATGCTGGTAAATATGCTGGATCAATATAAACTCCCTGTAGCGGTAACATACTACTAGTAGCACTTCCACTATAAACAGTAAATATTTTATGTGCTTGAAATGGATTAATCTGAATATCTGTTGAATCTATTTTTTTAAATACGGTTGGGTACAATCCCTCAGATATATCTTCATTGTTTATTTGCGTTTCCGACATAATAGTAAAACCTCGTTACATTTAATATAAATATAACGAGGCTAAAATACGTATTGAAATATTAAAAATCTAATTTTACTCTAATCAATGCTTCACTCTGGAATGATTTCAATAATGGCTTAGATAATTTAGACACTGCTAATAATTCTTGAGCGTCATTATATAATCCAACGGTTGTAATATACGTTTTTGGATCACCAATAAATGTGCTCTGAGCAATTTGACCATCACTACCAGTTATATATGACGGATTATTTGAGAAATTATAATCTGCATTTTTTATTCTTACAAAATAATGTGTACTAGTTACTTTTTCAGAATTTCTTGCTAAGAATCCATATGGATCACTAGTTGCTGGGTTTGTTATTAAAGAAGATCCTGATACTGAATGGAATAAACGGAAATGATTATTTCCTTCCGAACTAGATCCGGTGTTAGTCTGATAATTTAATTGTTGATCTAACATTTTACCGTCTAATACCAATGTACCAAAGTCAGGATAAACTAATCCATAATAAATTGGGCTAGTAGAATTATAAACTCCACCATCAATTGATCCTGATACTATATTATAAACACGTCCCGAGTCTCCAACTGATGCATTAGCAATACTTGAATCATCAATTAACGAAACAACTACACTACTACTAACTGCTACATTACTACCAGTTGCATTAGTATCTAATGAAGCTGACATATATCGCAATGGTAATTCAAAATTACCAGCATCTAATCGTTCTTTTAATCGATTACGTTTAAAATTGAGAACATATATAGAATCAGTACTCCCAGAACCAGCAGTGGTAAATCTAGAATCAGTCGGATTTAATAAAAGTTGACGGTATTGTGAATAAATTGCTTTAGATGGGGAATCATTAAGTTGACCTTGTGAATTCGACCCACTTCCTAATGCATTACCATATGCTGCAGCAAACTGAACTGCAGAACCATCTAGACTTGGATTTCCGTCTAATATATCAACATAATATCTACGTTGTGATTCTGTTTGTGTTGATGATGTAAAATAAGTAGTTAAACTTGCTACATTACCACTCCACAACCCTGCAGTTACCGTTTCTGTTTGACCTTCTACAACATCAGCAGTCATATCAAATTTTGTAAATGTACGACCATTTCTTGAAAGTATTTGTGCCTGTTGTTGTTCTGCAATCATTTCAGCAGCCAATTGTTGAGCCAATTGTTGTACTTGTTGATTTACTTGATTAACATCAATATTTGCTGGCTGTGCTGGCTGTGCTGGCTGTGCTGCTGGTGAAACAGGAGCCACATTTCTACCTGCAGGTACTATTCCTAACTTTGGCTGTTGTTTTAATTGTTTAATTGTTTTCATGTTTTCCTATTTTAAGAAGTCGCATTTGAGATAGTAGCAGTAGATGCTTTGTTTACTGTTAAGTTAATAGTAGTAGCACCACCAGTTTCATTACCAATAATTGTTATGGTTGCTGTTTTAGATTCAACTAATAATGTTTTAGCAGATATTCTAAATTCAAATCCAGAAACCGCAATACTTTGTGCGTCTTCATTATCACCAATAAATCGTGGAATGGTAGGTAACGTAGAAGATTGTAATTCTCTAGTTACTGTTAGATCTGCTATACTAGAATCTGATAATATTGCTGTATATCCTAAGTTAGAATTTCCTCCAACTAAATTAGCAGTATTTGGAGCAATTATATTACTGGTACCAGGGCCTGGTAATATAATAGAAGAATTTCCAACTGAAATAATTGGTATATTTACCGTTGTCTTTGGCAATGATACTAATTTATACTTCAATGCCTGAGTTTCGTCTGGTATTGCTTCTGTAATTGGCATATTCTCTATAATCGTGCCATAATAATTTGTTCCCAGCGGATGATCTGGATTCCATAGTGAGTAATCAATTTCATCATCACCAACTGCAAATTGAGTAATATTAAATGCATTACCTCCCTTTGCTAACAACTCACGTCCTTTTAATGTGAGGATCGCATCGACAGTTACACTACTATTATTTAAATATCCCATATTGATTTACCTTTTATTTAATATAAATATATTTCAGTTAAATTTTACGTTAATATAAAACTACCTTGTGTTCCTGGTTGATTTGTATATATTAACTGATTACCGTTTGCTTGTCTAGATTCAACAACTGGTCCGCCGTCTATTGTCTGTATTGATGCAATATTAAAATCTGGACTAGTTAATTTAGATCCATTATATTTTTGATTATCAATACCAATTGGTAAATAATCTTGAACTTGTGCAAACCTTAAAGTAGACCCACTTCCATATATCCCACTGCCGTATGAATATGCACCATATACTCCAGTTCCTGGTTGATTTAGTATTTGTTTGATTTCAGATAAACTAGATGATAATATTACTGGTTGTTCCGCTCTACTTCTCCAATATGGCGTAGATGAAGTTATATAAGTACTTCCCGATCTAATTAAATTTTCGTACACATATGTTGTACCACCATATTTAGACGCTACTGAAGATGTTAAATATCCTTGTAACTGATCATCGTCAATTGCAGTTAATGTATATATATCATCAGATATAATTGCATCATAGTTTTCATAATGAGCAGACGCAGTTACTTGTGTATCTGTTATAGTTGTATTATATGTGCTATTAACACGTTCAACTTTTGGTAATATAGTATCTTTACTACGTTCCAATATATTTGGCTGAACTAATAATCCTGTTAATTTATTTACACGAGCTGGTAATAATTGATCTAACTGTTTAAAGAATGATAAATCAAATAATGTAAATATTTTAATATATCCATTAATATCATTTCGTTGACTATACTTTTTCCAATATGTTTCTGCTTCTTGTATTAATGCTGGATATGATTTTGCATTTACACTACCAGGATCTCCTATATAATCATCTAATGATTTAAATCCTAATTGTGCAATAATATCTTCATCAATCATTGTTTGTGGAGAAAAATATACTCCTAACTTAGCACTATCCAATGGAGCTTTATCAAATTGACTACGTTCAGCTCTTGTTTTAACATCTAAACTTCCAATTAATTCATTATCTTCTAAACGAATCTTATTATCGTCATATGTTCCGGCACCTAATGATATACCGTCATAATAATATGTTTCTTCAATTGAGTCATATGGAGTATTATTAGTCCAACTTGCAAAAGAAGCAGATATTCCAGAATTATTAGGTTCTACTCCAGTTAAACTACTAGTTGTAGCATGATTAATTTTTTGTGTTAGTGGAACTCTGAAAACTAATTCATCATATGCATCTACATTTCCATCATATGCTCCCGGAGCTTTTACGTGATTATCAAATGGTGAGTCTTGCAAACTAGAAGTCCACAATCTCAATTCTTGAAGTTGTCCTAATAATCGACTACCACCCGTAGTACCACCTAATGTTAATGTTCCAGTGCTAGCAAAAGAAGATGCATCTGAAGCACTTACTGCTGCTACAATTTTTCCATATTTAGATTTTTTAGCTACAACTTCTAAATTAGATCCATCTTTACGTAATACTGTGCTTAACCACTCCCCATCAAATAATTCAATATCTGCAGAGCTATTACCATTAATTTGTATAGTACCCATCGTACCAGAAGTATAATCTAATGTTACCGTGTTACTTCCTATAGTAAATAGGTTCATGGTACTAGGTAATAATGGATTAGTTATTACATTATCAGTACGGAATCTAAGTTCTACTGCTTCAATTGGTTGAGTATAATTAACTGTTACCGTACCAGCTGTATTTGTAATTAAGTCTAATGCATAATCAAAATTTAACTTTTCATATAATGGTGCTCTGTCTAATCTAGGACCACCATATTCATTAATAGTCATCAATGATTGTGGAATACCATAACATGACAATAATGCTTGTATACTTCGTTTAGTTCCTTTAGACTTCAATAATAATGGTAAATTATTTACAATTCGCCTCCATATGGTCGATGTTGACTTCTGCCCGGAAACTGAAGGGTCACCTACTGAATTAGAACCGGTAATTGGTGTACCTGTTTCTGATACACCTAATGTGTATTCCCAAAGTTTTTGACCTTGTTGACCATTAGTTAAATTCCATCCGAATTGTTTAGCAACTGAATATAATAAATCGTCAGACATTCCTAGTTTAGGATTTTCTTCACGTTTATTTATTTTAGTCATATGATTAATATATGTATATAATATATCATAATGATGACCAAGCATATTAACAAATGTAGTTAAATCAACACTATCAGATTGCAATTGAATGTGATCAGGAACGGTTCTTAATAATGAATTATCATTTAAATTGTCATATAACGAAGCAGATGCATATACCCCATCATACCAAGTTTCAAATTGACTTGACGTTACTGAATATTGTGTATATGGTACAGTAGAATTAGATTTTGGTATTGGTTGTATATAACTACCGGTAACAACTGCAACCGTTGCATTAATTACTGGAATGTCATAAGTAGTTAAATTAGATGAAGATTCAAAATACAAGTAATGCTCAAAATTATCAAAACCTCCAATTAGTGATGATTTTAAATTTGCAAAATCTTGTGCATTCGTTGTAGCATTACTACCTGATATCCCAGTTAATACTAAACTTTGCGAAGTATAATACTCAATTAATTGTAATTTATATTTAAAATTATCCAAACGCTCTGTTGCTGAACTATAAAATATAAAATTATTAAAGTCAGAATAATCAATATTCAACTTCATTCCAGACAAACTACCAGAAAAGAAACTATCAATAATTTGTTGTGATGTTGATGTAGATGATCCTAATAAGTCATTCCAATTTTGTAAACCAGTTTCGGTAGACGTATCATATGAATAATTTGCTTGCCAATTAGGACCACTTAAAACATTAAATGTTTGAGCTTCAATGATTGATTCAACATTAATATTGTCAATATAAGTTGGTTTTAATTCTTTAACTACCCAACATCTAAAATTTGTTTCAATTGATTCAGGTAATGGTTCATATAATTTGACATATAGATATTCGCCAATTACCACACTATTAACAAATTGTACACATTGATTTCTGCTAAAATTTAATAGGTATGTTTGAAAATAACCAATTGGAGACGTTTGATTAACAGTTTCTATATAATTTGCAATTTGATTTACAAAATTAGAATCATTAACATCAATTGCTTTAAGTCGTATTTCTGTACGATCGGGTGATATTTCATCAATTCGTAAATGTTGCTGATCATATCCACCTATTAAATTTTCAAAAAAGTTAACAGCTATTTTGTAATTACCATTTGTTATTTTTAAATCTTGTAATTCTTGATAAATATCTAAAACATATGGTTGTGAATCAAATCGAATTTCGGTATTATCAATTGAATTAAAATATACCGGTGTATTTGGTAATGATTGGCTTTTATGTTGTCCACTTATCCAAACATCACCTGAATATAAATGAAACTCTACTGTTGATTTATTAACAATCGTATCATCAAAATAAACTGGGTTTACAAGATTACTATTAATATTTTGCAATTGTACAGTATCAATACGTTGCGCAGAAATAGATTTTTTTGCTAATGATATTTGTTCTATATTTTTATATTGATCTAACATGTTATTCTACTATAGTTTCATTGTTAGTTGCAGCTGATCGTCGTACCCGTACTTGATTGCTATTATCCAATATAACAGTATCTTGATTAATACTATACACATTTTCATATAAGTTGTCTACAGGATTCGGTATATCAACAATATCAATATCCCATGAACAATTTTCTGCTAATATCCAACTAGGATTACCAGACACATTCTTTATAGTATACACATCACCTTTAAATGTGTTATTCATATCAACTATGTATGTTAATTGCAAAAATGGGTATCCGTTATCATTAAATCCAAATGGATTTGTACCCCCAGTTAATACACCACTAGGTGTTGATCCCTGCTCTTTATATATTGTAAATGGAACTGGTAATGGATTATAATTTTTTGGATTTCGTCTTGAAATCTCAGTTACAAATCCAGTACGTCCAGGAGTTGAAGATCTCCATTGAATCTGAATTGTGAATTTTAATGTCTTATTTTGTTGTTTTAATGTGTTAAACACATCTTCAGTAATGGTATAACTATTAACGTTTTCTTGAATACCACCGGTAAATTGTAATGCTTTTAAACCAGAACTTATAGTTCCACCATCATTATAATACCAGGCGCTATCATATGAAGTATTAATTCTTTGATATGTAATTGGTTGACCCTTAGCATCTACAGATATTGGTATTATGTATTTTGCTGAAACATTATCAAAATCAAAGTTAACATCAATGCCAACCGGATCGCTAGTAATTTGAACTGGGAAACTAAAATAATTAAAACGTGTATCCAAAATGTCTAACATTGGCTTAGAATTAAAATTAAAAGAATTGGTTTCGATAACCATATAAGACCCGGACTGAACTACAATGTTTCCATTTTCATCTCTAGGAACAATATCAGTATTATTAGAAACAACCGTTAAACCATCTTTAATATATTTAGATGTCTGCTGTAATGATATTGGGTCTAATAAGATTTGTTTTTTAATTTCTTCCATCACCGAACTACTTTAAAATAAATTTCGTCGTCAATATACTCTTCCATGAAGCCATCTTCAATTTTTAATTCTATGCGGTAATACCGTTCCGGCATAAAACTATTCATATCTACATGTATGAAATTACTTGTGCTATCGCAACTTACTTTATTATAAATATTATCAAACGGAATTATGTACTCATCTGTAGCGGCATCTCGTATTGCATAATATGTGGTAGTCGGTAAATATTTAACTGTTTCGAGTGGGAATAAATTTAAAGGAGATTTTTGTGGAAATTTATCTCGAGCATATATTCTAATTTTAGTTATCTCAGTGTCTTTATACGACGGTTTAGTCTTGCTATAAGTTAAATATGACTCTAAATTAACCGAAGATAATGATCCTGTTGTAAAAGTGCTATTATCCCAGTACATAGTTAGCCTAGGGACATATATAGTATGTGTTTCTCTACTAAAGAATTTAATAATACCAGTCTTAGTTCCGTCAGTTTCATCTGATTCAGAAAACTTAATTAAAAATCCATTATTATCTACAGACACATTACCGCTTCCTGATATCCATGTTTTTATTGCACCTGTAACATCCATGTTAATATCAGTTGGTCTATATGAAAAAGATTCATTTTCAGTTAAGCCTGGTTGATAAAAATATGATGAGTCAAATGATGACGTATTAAATACTCCAGATCCAGATTGCCATAGCCAACTACCACCGAGGCCACTACCAGATATATATAAACTAGGTGCACCGGTGTTAATAACTTGGCTACTTGATATCCAAGATGAACCACTTAATGTTTGTGAACCACTAGGCGAATATGACCAAGATGCGTGAGGTGTAGCCCAAGATATTCCATCTGTTGTTGCAACGGTGCTAGTAGAATAACCGGTACCATTAGTCCATGGTTGTCCCATTAATTTTGCATCTAATGTGTAATCTGCAGGAAGATTAGTTGCATTAGTAGTAAATAATTGTAACACAAATTTACATGAATTTAAGTCTGCAGAATATTTTGTTAAAGTGTCTTGTATTTCAGACATATCAAATTTAACTACAAATCTAGATTTAACTAACGTTTCGCCATCAGTATCTAATTGCTTTCCAACTTCTAATATTTCATCTAATCCAGTATTATATGATTGAAGGCTATTTGCTTCATACATAGTAGCATCACTATCTGCATAAAATATTCTAAACATAATTAACTTCCCGAACCTGTACTAATCATTAAATAACTACCACTTCTCCAAAGTTGTCCATTTACAGATGGATCTGTTGCTGGAAGTGATGCTGTATAGATAAATGCAGTTCCTTCTGAGATAAACTTTGAAGTTACCTGCAAATATTGAATTGAACCAGATGTTGTAATTACACGTGATCCACTCGTATAAGAAGAACTAATTGAATTTTCAACATAAGAAGCAGTTTGAGCTGTAGTAACGTAACTTGCTGTCTGTGCTGTGGTAACGTATGATGCTGTACTAGCTGTACCTGTTAGTGTTCCGATTAAACTACCGGTGATATTTACTGATCCAGAAAACGCAATATTTTCAACAGTATTTCCAGTTAAAACATTATATACATCAGAAACATAACTTGCTGAAATAAGGCCTCCTGCCACAATACTTGTTCTATTATTCCGTATTACGCCCATTTTATATCCTTTTAGTATAAATATAAAGATATTAAGAACTTACTACTCTTCCACGAATATCTTGATTAGGATATTTTACTTCAAAAATACTAGGATCTAATGATGGATAAATTATTCCATTTTTTGTTGCAGGGGCAAGGTCATATACATTTCCAGAATACCCATTATCTGAATCATATATATTTCTGATCTTTGTAGATACCACAGTCTGTACTCCTTGAATGTTACCTATAATATTAGTAACTGCAGACTTTATGATAGGTTGATTAACTTGCCAACGATCTATATTAAAATAATCTTTTAAACCAGAAACACATTTTAACAATACTTCATTACTATTATAATTAGGAAGCACGGTAATTTCAAAATTAACTCCTATATTAATAATAAATGCGTCTTTTATATTTACAGCATCAGTTAAAATACGATAATGATCGAGATATGTTTTTAAATTTTCTTTAATAGCCTGATTCAATGTTACTAGTTGTTTATCTGAATTAAATCCTAGAACATACATATTCATTGCTAGTGGATTTGGAATACGCTTTTCAACTTGATCTTGTTGTAATATCTGATCATCTGGTACAATATATGCTTTTGCTACACTACCAAATTTTGCTGGCATCGAATAACATCTGATTATATAATCTTCTCTTGTTACTAAACGATTCTGTGTTGCAAAATTAGCTAATGCATTATTTTTTATGTCTTGAAGTGTGTCTTGATTCTTAGCACCAGTTGCTGGAACTGGATTATTTACAGCTACAGAAGATTTAACAAAATTAACTATACCTGCATTATTTGTATTATTAACATCGTCTTCGAATTCTATAAAATCTACTAAAGTCAATACATTTGCCGGCACGTTATCAGTAATACCATTTCCTACTGTATATTTAACTGTTAATGTGGTATTTGCTGGGGCTTGACCATATGTTCTAGTAAATAAGAAATTTGATGGATCAATATCAACATCAATTGCTTTACGAAATCCTGCTAATCCATTTCCTACATTAGTAGGGTTTGGTACTATCTCCTCATCATTATTATCAGATACGCCCGACCCGAATTGCATTTCTAATAAATTATCACTACGTAATCTAGTAATAAAACGTTTAGATGATTTTCTCAATTTCAACAAACTAGGTGCTGCAGATCTAAACACTGATAAATCAGGATCATTTTCTGCTAAATTAGGAATCGACTCAAATACAGTGTCTTGTGCTAAATAAGGAACCATATACCAATTATCACCATCTGACTCTTCACATGATATAACATCTATAATATTTCGATCCGGTAATACTACTTTGTCATATGCAATAGGAGTCCCAAATGTAAATGTTGTAGTTTTAATTGTTCCTGATACAGCTCTTGCTTTTTTCTTTAGCAAATAATATATAGGCTGTTTAGTAGCATCATCTGTTTCGTATATGGTAACTTCAGTTGGATTGATACTAGAAGAAAATGCAAAATCAACCGAGTCCAAAGTTCTAAAAACAGCCGGACCGTCTTTTTGTTTTATTTGAAATCCAGATTTAATAGTTAATGCATAATTATAATCTGGTCGAACATTATCACCAGAACCAATAGATGGGACTAATTGAAACACATCAATATCTGTATAAGCTGGAATTGCGTTTTTAGGCGCATATCCTAATTCTTTTGCAATATCAAATATATTACTCCGTTCTGTTGCTTGTTCTAATAATGATTCTTTTATATTATTATCTGCATAATATGATAATACATCACCAACATATGAAGCCATTTCCATAAACAACATTCCAGGAGATGATTCATTAAAATCAGTATATGAATCCGGAAAGTATTGTTTAGTAAAGTCTATTAGATTTTTACGAAATTGACCAAAATCTTTATTTATATACGTTATGTCTTTATTTACATTCATAATTAATCTATTGTTATGGTAGATGAATCTTCACTAGCAGTTATCGTAATAGCATCAGTATTAAATCCATCAACGGTGTATTTTAATGTTATTTTAATAGTGTGCAATAAAGTCGGATCGTCTTCTACAGTTAATATTTCTAAATCTTGTACTACAATATATGGTAACCAAGAACTCAATGCTTCGTTAATTTCTAAATTGATTAACTCTTTAATATCAGGAGTACTAGGCTGAAATACTATACTTAATAAATTAGTACCAAAATTAATCAGATTGTATCGTTCACCTTTTCTTGTTAACAATAAATTTCTAATATTAGCTTTAGCTTGATCATTTGTCGTATATAATGTTTTAAATACACCCGGATTACCGAATGACAGGTCTACACCTAATCCAATTTCAGATTTTGTCGTTGTATCATTAACTGTTTGTATACGATATGCCATTATAGTGCAAAGCCTTTATTTTTCTTTTTATCCATTGCTTTCATTAATCCTCTATAATCACGATTCATTGCCTTTGCAACTACCGGATCAACTTGCATATTTTTTCCTGACTCAGGATCTTCCATTATTTGTGTAGCAGCATTACCACTTCGCATCATACCAAATCCTTGAGCATCATTCGAAGTAAATGACATATTATCCATTCCTTCTTGCATTAAATCTCCGTAACTAGGTACGCCTTCTTCTCGCAAAGGATCTGTTTCATTTAATATATTAGCAAACTTATTATCCGCATATAATGATTTACTTTTAGTTTTTTTAATTGGAGCTGGTTTACTCTCAACCGATTCTGTTTGTAATTCTGTAACCGTTGAATGTAATCCTTCTCGAAGAATTTCTGATAATTCTTCTTTAATAACCTCTCGTACGGCTGTTTTTAGGGCTTTTACAAGTGCTTTAGATTCCATGTGTATTCTTTTTTATTATAAATATGTATAATGTTAATTTAAAGGATTTCCCCAATCAGTATCGGTTATCTTAGGACCATATGATACATTGTTAGATGTATTTAAATAATAATCTCCAATCTTACCTAATTCTGGTGGTGGATTTCCTTCTTGTTTATAAACTTGACTTGGCGCTTCTTGCAATGATGTCAATAAGTTCCGTTGTTGTTCAACCAATTGTTCAATTGAATCTGATCTTTGTGTTAAATCAGTTTCAGAAACATTTGATTCATTATAGAATTCAGTTGTTACTAAATCGTTATAATCAGTAACTGTTGATTCTGCAGATTCTGTTGATATATTAGGTATATTTAATTCAATATCACTATCGCCACATACTGTGTTTAATTTTGATATTGCAGTAATTAATACTGGTACCAGTGTTAGTATTTTAGATTCAATTTGAAGAGGTAATGATTGTAATGGTTTTACTGCTTCGACTGCATTAACAATTAATTGATTTTGTATAGCTTGAGTTTGCAATGATATAAATAAAGCAGCCGTTACTGGGTTAGATAATTGAGCAGCTGCAATTGCTGCATTAATCCCCTGTGCGGTTGATACAATTGTATTTACTGCAGTTATTGCACTTTGTATTTTAGGAATATTTTGTTGAACTTGTGTAATTAATGATTGTATATTTTCTAAATTTTGTTTTATGTTTTGAACTCTAGGGTCATCACATTTAACATTGGTTGGAAGTTTTACTGAATCTTTAATTGTTTGATTAGCTTGGTCTACAACCAAATCCAATATATCATTAAATTGTTGTTGTATTTTATCCACACCAAATGATGGTGCTTTTGTTAGACGATCGAGTGGTGGTATGATTGACATAATATAATCCTATTTATTTGGTTTAAATTCCATTTTATATTTTGAACTTAATAAGTCTTGTAACTGTTTCTGTGCTTTGTTAGCATATGAAAGATTAATAAATGTACCAGTAGATGAACCACATTGCACCATGGTGTTTAATTGATTTATTATACTCTGTAAAACTTCTAATAATACTTCTCCATGAACCATACTTTCTGAAGCTTCTTCACTTCCTAATTTTATTGCTCCGGTAGAATTTAAAATTATACCTAACGGCGAATCGATAACTGCTAAGTCTTTTCGAGCTTTTAATATAACACGATCAGACACACCTAATAATTGCGATCCAACGTAATTAGTTTCATTACCGCTTGTAGTTATACACCCTGTTAGTGAATTAGGTTGATCTTCGTTTCCCAGTACTAATGGTAGCTTTTGTGTGCTTGTTAAATATAAAGAAGATTGATCAGTATTAATATCTTCAGTAACAAAGTCTTTGTCTTCTTTGTATTTTCTTCCATTAGACAAAACAAGTATAGGATCACCAATATTATTACCACGCCATTTACCTGGTTCGGAATAATTATTTTTAAAATCTATAGTGCTACCAAATCGTATACTATTACCATATCTTCCTTCGAGCATAAAATCACCACGATATGGCTGTAATGGCGATACTTTAGATTCTTCAAATTCAGTATCAAATTCTAATCCACCAACAGTCGGTAATATATTACTATTGGTATTCGAACTCAACGCCATTGGTAACATGTAATACCATTGTGGATATGATTCTTCTAACGTAGATTCATGACTTAACGATTGAAATATTAAAACTGACTCTCCTGGTATTGGTATTTGTTTGATGTTAGAATTAATTGGTTTTACGTTTTCTATAAACTTTAAACGACCATTTAACGTGTATTGCACATCAATACCAAACAACATATCGGCACTAGATATTCTTGTTTTCTCTTGTGCACCAGTTTCTTGATTAATAGTCATACGTTTACCAGCAGGATACTGTACATCGCTATTTCTTTTATATGTGTTACCAGGACTAGTCTTTTGCTTGACTTCGGCTACATATATTACCGTATCAAATAAACCATCATGATTTGGCATTACTATCCTCTAATTTAGATTTTGCAGTGGCAATCTTTTGTTTTATTTCTCGATCTTCTTCTTCAATTTTTTCAATCTCATCTTCTAGTTCATGAGTTAATGTTGATTGTGCTATAGTAATCAATTGCTGCTTTTCTTCATCCGAAAGCAAAGAATCAGCACCGGTAATTGTTTGTGTAGTTGATATGTATCGTTGTACAATTGCGGTTAATTTAACTAGGTGATCATCATTCTTGACTGCTACATCTAAATACTCTTTAATGAGTGGTACTATAATAGTAGCATCTGATGCATTTTTTATTAGTGGTTGTAACTGAGATATGAGTTGATTTATCTGCCTATCCTTCTTTTTGGAATTGTGATAAACATCATGCATA
>Ga0208667_1000591_pt1 | contig 15150 bp, 15 predicted proteins | sample 11BtaG_FD_184085 | JGI IMG/M metagenome (GOLD analysis project Ga0208667, IMG submission 184085) | Marine viral communities from the Subarctic Pacific Ocean - 11B_ETSP_OMZ_AT15265_CsCl metaG (SPAdes) (version 2) | ecosystem: Environmental > Aquatic > Marine > Oceanic | place: Pacific Ocean... | reverse complement strand
GACCAGTTGTCATAGATGATGATATGATGGTATTGGGTGGCAATATGCGTTTAAAGGCATTAACAGAGCTTGGAATAGATGAAGTAGAGGTAATAAAAGCAAAAGACCTAACAGAGAAGCAGAAAGCTGAGTTTATTATTAAGGATAATGTAGGCTTTGGAGATTGGGACTGGGATATGTTAGCGAACGAGTGGGATAATACCCAGCTTGGCGAATGGGGTTTAGATGTTTGGCAACCAGAAGAGGAAGTTGATTATTCTATTTTAGATGATGAGGATTTGAGTCAAGAGCTAAACGATATGACTGATGGTGTTAAAAAAGCAATACAGATAGAGTTTGAAGCTGAACATTACGAAGAGGCCACAGAGCTGGTTAAATTCTGGAGAGAACAAGGTGCTTATATTGGTGGAATGATAATAGAATACTTGAAAGCCGAAAAGAATAAATTATGAGGTGTTTAGTTTGCATACCAAGCAAAAACAGACCTAACAATATTAAAAAATTTGTTGAGCCATTTATGAAAAAATTAGGCTTAGAATACAAAATATTTGTAGAGCCTCAAGACCTTAAATCTTACAATTTTAAAAATGTCGTTTCTTTAGATTCAAATAACAAAGGCTTAGGCTATTCAATGTCACAAGCTAAAAAATATTGTATAGAGAATGGTTATGATATTTGCTTTAAAATAGATGATGATGTCATTTCAATAGGTGAGATAGAAAAAGATATTAATAAAATTCTTGACGCATTTAAAATAAATAAAATTGGTGCAGTTGTTTTCCCTTATGATTTTGAATTTTATGCTAAAACAAATAAATTATTTACAAGGGTTAATAAAAGAGTGCAAACTTGCTATTTAATTAGAACAGAAATATTTAACCCTCAACAAGAAGTTTCTACATTTGAGGACTTTTATCAGTTTTTAAACCTAATTTCAAAAGGATATAATACTTTGTATTGTTCAAGACATTTAATAAAATGTAATGCAGTTGGGTCTGGTAATGGTGGGCTACAAGATTTTGATAGGTCTGAAATGGCATTAAAGGAAATAAATATATTTAAAAGTATTGACCCTACAATAGAAGTAATTAGTAAGCCGAACAAACCTTGGAAATATGAGCCAAAATTTACAGACAAAAAATATAGAAGTAAACAGATATGAAAAGAATAGATTTAGTGCAAGTAGAACACCAAACAAGGATTGGAGATGAATGCAAGTTTATTCCTCCTAATATAACAGAAGATTCTATATTTTATGCAGACGGAGAACCAATAGGATTTTATATGACTAAGATGCCAGAAAAGATGTGCAAACTTGCTGATTTAGCGAACGCTGAATTTAATAGTAAAAATGTACCTAAAGCAGAAATGAGTAGAGGGCCTCAAGGAAGTAAAAAAGACAAGGCAGAAAGAGCTAAAGCTGGTATTAAATTAGTAACTCAAATGAGTGCAATATTAGGCAGCGTTCCACCTAAACCACATATGAGGCGACCATACCCAACAAGGTCAAGCGTACATTCTGTTAAGTCTGCAAACACCTTTATAAAAGCTATGTTATTATTAGCTAAAGAAAGTGAGCAGCTAATTAAAAATATATTACCAGAACAATACAAAAACCAATTAGATTTATTTGAAGATGTACCAAAGGAATGGAGGTTTGCAAACCTATTTACAAGCTCGATTAGTAATTATAATATATCAGCTCCGTTTCATAGAGATACTGGCAATATAAAAGGAGCAGTTAATGTGATAATATGTAAGAAGCATAATTCAAAAGGAGGAGATTTACATATACCAGATTACAATGCAACCATAGGTCAGCAAGATAATTCAATATTAGTGTATCCAGCTTGGAGAAATGTTCACGGAGTTACGCCAATTATACCCACTTATGAGGGTGGTTATAGAAATAGTTTAATTTTTTATCCATTAAAAGCATTTAAAGGTTTATGAGTACAAAAAATGACATACAAAAGGCTGCAATGCTTGAGGCTTTAGAAAAGTCATTAGGTATAGTTACATCTGCTTGTAAGTCAGTTGGAATAAGTAGGAACACTCACTACACTTGGCTAAAGCAAGACGATATATACAAAGAAGCAGTAGAGGACATAGAGAATATAGCCTTAGACTTTGCCGAGAGCCAACTACATAAACAGATAAAAAAAGGTAATACTGCTGGTACTATTTTTTACCTAAAGACAAAAGGCAAGAAAAGAGGATATGTAGAACGTACTGAGGTGCAGCAAGAAACTACTTATAAGAGCTTAGACATAAACATTATAGATACTGGCATACCTTTAGCCTCAAATGAGAAAGATATAGTTGATTAGTACATCTGCCCTATATCGTCAAAACTTTGTATCTAATGCAGATATAGTAGTTAATCAAGGTGGTACATCCTCTGGTAAGACCTATGCTATTTTGCAAGTATTATTTGCTAAGGCTATCTCAGAGACTTGTATTATTACTATTGTAGGTCAAGACATACCTAATTTAAAGGTGGGTGCTTTAAGAGATGCGATAGATATACATAATGGCGATGAGGCTATAAAACAGCAAGTAACTTTCTACAATAGGTCGGATAGAGTGTTTAGCTTTATGAATGGCTCTATAATGGAGTTTAATTCCTACGATAATGACCAAGACGCAAAGTCTGGTAAGAGGGATTATCTATTCGTAAACGAGGCTAACGGCATACCCTACAATATATTTGAGCAATTAAGTCTTAGAACTCGTAAGCAAGTCTATATAGATTACAACCCAGATACGAGCTTTTGGGTACACGATAAAGTAATACCAATACCCAGCACAGAATTAATAATATCAGACCATAGGCATAACCCTTTCCTAAGTGATAAGATTAGAGAGAAGATAGAAGCCCTTAAAAGCAAAGATTTAGACCTATGGAAAGTATATGCAAGAGGTATTACTGGGCGAATAGAAGGGCTTATATTTAAGAAGTGGTATGTATTGAATGATAGCTTTGAAGATAAAAAGCTAATAGGGTATGGAATAGATTTTGGTTTTTCAAATGACCCAAGCACATTAATAGAGGTTAGGATGCAAGATGGAGAATTGTACGTTAAGGAGTTGATATATGAAACTGGCTTAACTAATCAAGATATAAGCAGTAGAATGGATGCTTTAAACGTAAGCAGAGGAGCTTTAATAGTAGCAGATAGTGCTGAGCCTAAGAGTATAGAGGAGCTAAGGCGATTAAGATGGACAATAGATGGAGTAAAAAAGGGCAAAGATAGTGTTATGTTTGGCATTAATCTTTTGAAAGGTTACGCAATTAACGTACATTCGTCAAGTAAGAACCTAATAAAAGAGCTTGAACAATATAAATGGAAGGTAAATAAGAACGGAGATAGCCTTAACGTACCTATTGACGATTATAATCACGCAATAGATGCTTTGAGGTATTTAATAATGCATAAATTTAGTAAGAAAGGATATGGACAGTATACAGTTTTATGATATTACAGTAGGGCAATATCAGCTACTTAACAATATAGACAAAGACCTAACGGAAATTGAACAGAATATTTACGCAGTAGCAGCAATTAAGAATATAACCTATGACGAAGCCAGTAAGATTAAGCTATCTGAGTTTAATGATATGGTCAAAGATATAGGCAAAATCAACCTAAATAAGCTGGAGCAAAAAAAGGTTAATAATAAAATCTTTTTAAATGGCGAGGAATACCACGTTGAGCATAGACCAGATAGGCTAACAAGTGGTCAGCTATTAGACATACTTAATATAAGGGCAAATCATCAAGGCGAGAGCATACAAGTAATGGACTTGCTTATAGCTGCATTAAGTAGGCAAAAAGGTAAGAAGTATAGCGAAGATAATTTAACGCTTACAGAGAGGGCTAAATATTGCCGAGATGTAAAAGTAACAGATGTATGGAATGTCTTTGTTTTTTTTTGGAATCTTTGGAACGGCTACTTAAAAAATTCAGAGGATTATTTACAAAAGTGGACGGAGAACTCAGTCAAGATGGCGAGGGAGATTTTGGGCAACGATGGGGACTCTTCAGCGTGATAAAAGCTATGGCAGATTTACACAACATAAGTATTAACAAAGCAACTAAATTAGGAGCAATAGAGTTTCTGAATTGGTGGGCTTATATGGTAGAAAAACAAGATTACGAGAAAAATGCAAGATAAGAGATTAATAGGAATGCTAAACCAATATTGGCAGAAAATAGTTGATGATTTAGTAAAGTCCTTATATGATGTAGGTAGGGTAGCAAGTGGAGCTACTGCTCAAAGTATAGCTGATGGGAATACAAACCCAATAACAATAACTTCTAACGGATTTAGAATCCAGATAGCAATGCCAACTTATTACCAGTTTATTGATGAGGGTGTAAGTGGAGCTGAAAAAAATACTGGAATTAGTCGCTTTAAATACAAAAGTCCATTCTCTTGGAAAAATGCTCCTCCTATATCAGCTATTAGAAAGTTTATGCTCAATAGAGCTATAACAGAGCCGAGAGGTAGCAATACTAATTCTGGTAAGCGTAGAGATGCTGAGGCTATTAGGAACTCTATTGCTTTTGCTATATCGTATAGTATATGGTCAAAGGGGTTAGCTAAAACAAACTTCTATTCTAATGTGATTAATGACAAAAAATTATTAGACTTTGAGAGCAAGTTATTAGAGCAGTATCGTAAGTATATTATAGATATTATTAAGGTAGAATAAAAAAAAATAAAAAAAACTTGCATTGTATTAATATTTTATACTATATTTGTATCATAATAACAAACACAATAATAAAATGAATTTAACTAACACAGAAAGAATCGAGCTTGAACTTGTATTTACTTTAGAGAATCTCAATAGATTAAAGTCTGAAGTAAACGAAGGTACTATTGCAGCTAAAACAATTAGCACAAATCTTAGTCATTTAATTGAAAGAATTAACTGGATAAATAAATTTAACGAAGAGAATAAACAAGCAAACAAATAACAAAATGAACAACACAATTAATTTAACAAAAAACACAACGCACAAAGCTGGTAACCATATTGTAAGTATTGGTAGAGATGGTCATCAATTAGCTATATTATCTCTTAATACTGGAGACTTTGTAGAATTAAAAAGAACAAAAACAAATAAGCTTTTAAGAAAGATTAAGCGAGATTTTAAATTATTTTTAGTAAGTGAAGAGCAATTCTTTTTTGAGAGAATGAGCAATGACCAACAATTAAGAGTAATAGAAATTTTAAAGGGTAAATAAATAACCCAAAACCTAAAACAAATAAACCTCCAGCAATGGGGGTTTTTTTATGACCCTAAATTTATGCGTCTATTTTAGTATATATAAATAGATGGCACTTACAATACAAGACCAACCGACAACCAATATACCAGAACCGAGTTTTGCTCCTATCGAATATTTAGTTAGTAGTACAGAAACTGCACAGAGTGGATTTAAGGTAATAGCAAGTTTATTTACTGACCCAACTGGAGATAATACAAAGATTGCTACCTTGCAGTTAAATACTATCCCCTCAGCTACTCAAGTTGTAACAGATATTCAAAATATTATACAATCGTTTGTAAGCAGCGATTATTCTGTATTGGCTGGTGACACTACGGATATATCACAAAGTGCCTTAAAAGACTTTAAAATAGCTTTCCAAGAGTATTACTCTGGTGCGTTACAAGGAAGTGCAGTAAGTGGCAATACTTTTGATAGTTGGAACTCATCTCCAAAGTATATCGAATGGGCTGATTTATCTGGTGCAACTAAAGACTATTACGATTGGAGCATAGAAGATGCTTCTGCTGAAACAGACAAAGAGTTTCTAAATGGATTTGAGCAAGAGGCTGAGTGGTTTAATTTAGGTAAGTCTAACAACTTTTTAAAGGTAAGGTCTACACAGAAATATCAAGCGTCTTGGATTATGCGACAGAATCTAAGCGATACTTACAAGATATATTTAAAGACATTAGATAGTACGTTTACAAATATATTGTCAACTACAATGACTGCTGCAAATACTGCTGGGCTATATACGCTTGATGTTGGTGCTTCTGAAATTGCTTCACATAGCTGGGGTACTACTCCAGTAATGACCAACGTAAAATACTACGCTTTAAGGATATTAAACTTTACTGAGGATGTTTGGGCTACTAAAACCATAATGTTTGAAATAGATGACTGCGAAAATACCTATACAGATTACGAGCTACATTGGTTAAATAGAAAAGGTGGATATGATAGCTTTACATTTAGTGGCAAGTCTAATCAGACTACAAGCATAAATAAGAACTTTGCAAAATACAATACTCGTACAATAGGAGCAAGTAGCATAACTCATAATACCTATGCACAACGTAAGAGGGCATTTCATACCTCTCTAAGCGATAATTATACTTTAAATAGTAGATTACTAAAGGACTTTGAAGTTGAGGGCTTAGAGGACTTATTTTCATCTCCAGAGGTTTATTGGAAAAACGATGCTAATTTTGTATCGGTAAATGTAACTGGTAATACTTTTGAACACGCGAAGAGTGAGAATGGTCAAGTGTATAGTATGGAGCTACAAATGGAGGTTGATAATAGCGATAAGCGACAATGGTAATTGAACACATAATAGCTGGGTACTCGATACCACATAACGAGGGTGCAATACCTTTGACTAAAGAAGCGTATGACGTAAATAACCCTCAGAAGCGTTTAACGGACTTCTCTAAGACTATTACTATACCAGAGAACAGAATTGTTAACCAAATCTTTGAACACGCTTTTGACGTTAATATAGACCTACAAACTTTTAACCCTAATATTAAAACAAGCTATCAGATAATCCAAGACGGAATTACTGCTATTGATGGGTATTGTCAGCTAAAAGCTATCTCTAATGTAGATGGATTAATCAATTACGAGATACAAGCTACTGGAAAGATAGGGGATTTATTTGAGAAGATACGAGATAAATATTTACAAGACTTAGACCTCAGTAGCTTAGACCATACTTGGACAGAAACTAATATAGTTAATAGCTGGTCAGCTACAATAGGACAAGGCTATGTATATCCTATGATTGATTTAGGTGGTAGGTCAAGATATGATATCTGGACAACGAAAGATTTTAAACCCTCTATATACCTTAAGCAGTATATTGACACTATTCTAACAGAGGCTGGATATACTTACGATAGTACATTCTTAAATAGTGACTTATTTAAGCGTTTAATTATTCCGTATGGTAGTGGTCAGATACTCTTAGATAATTCGGCTATACTATGTAGAGAGTTTAATGTACAGAGAACAAGCAATCAAATAGTAGATTGTCAGAGCTTTAGCAATCCAGCAAATAGCGTTAATAGCTTACTTGTTTTTAATGACGATTCAAGCCTTGCTGGGTATGAAAGCAGAGTAATTGCAGATGGCAACATAGTGGAAGCGTTGTCTTGTGCAGAAGCTGAGTTTGGTTTTTCAGATGCCTTTTACAATACTTGTACAAACGAATATAGCTCTGCTACTGGCAAGTATATTTCTACTGAAAACAATAAGATGTCGTTTCAAGGTATTATTAATTTTGACATAGAGTATAACGAAAGTTTTAATTTAACCACTTATTGGATGAATGCTGATATACAAGCTGCTTGGGTAGAATTGTATTTAGTAGAAAAAAATGGAGCAAATTATTCTATCAAAGAAAAAATTAATCTTTATTTTACAGATAATGCAATAGCTAATCCTCTGCAAAATGCTCCAGCAACTACAATAATAGCTAATAATACTTCGTCTTTTTCTACTGGTCAAATAGATGTTATTGCTGGAAGAGAATATTATTTGTCTATTGGCTCAGTAGTTTATAACTCTCTAAGTGTTTCTGGAACAAATGTATATTATACCGACAAAAAGAATTCGTTTGATTTTGAATTTATACTAAAGCCAGATTCTACCTTTGGCAGTAATTTACTTGAAACAGAGATAAAAGTAGGCGATACAATAAATACTCGCTTAGTTATACCTAAAAAAATTAAACAATCCGATTTACTCAGTAGTATAATTAAAAGATTTAATCTATATATAGATAACGACCCAATAGACAAAAACAAACTAATAATAGAAACAAGAGAAGGATTCTTGACGGACGAGAGAGTTAATTTAGAGCATTTAGTCGATAGGTCTAAGGACTATAAAATAATGCCTTTGGGAGCTTTAGATGCTGGTAGATTTATATTTAAAGACCAGTTGGACAAAGATAATTTAAACGACACTTATAATAAGGTTAATGATGAGGTTTATGGTCAGCTAATTTTAGATGTACAGAACGACTTTTTAAATGCAGATAAAACTATCACAACGATATTCGCTCCGACTCCATTAGAAACATTTTCTGGTGTAAACGATAGGGTGTTGTCATCTATGAGATTCGTTGACAAGGATAATAATCCAGCACAAGCTACTGCTAAGATACGTCTATTGTATTGGGGAGGTCTTTTAGATACTCAGAAAACTTGGTACATAGACCCTTTTGGTAGTGGATACACTCAATATCCTTACGCTGGGCATTTAGATAATCCTTACAACCCTACCTTTGATTTAAACTGGTTTGTACCTAAACAACTATATTATGATTTCAGTTACGGAAATAAATTTACTCTGTCCTATTCTAATAATAATGTTTACAATACTTATTGGAAGAAATTTATAGAGGAGATTACAGACAAGAATAGCAAGATACTTGAGTGTAATTTAGCTCTAAGACCATACGATTATCAAGAACTTAATTTTAGAAAGAATTACTACATAGATGGTAGTTACTGGAGACTGCTTAAAGTAACCGATTTTGATGCAATGGCTGAGGATACTACTAAATGTATGTTCTTAAAAGTAGAGCCTAAAGACGTATTTATCCCAGAGGTTAAGCCAGTAAGAGGAGGGATAGATGATTACGCAGACGATACACCAGTACCTATTGGAGACGCTCTTGTATTCCCTAATAACAATAACGGCAAGACTCAAGATAGACTACAATTCGGAGATAGCATAAAAGGTGGTACTCGTTCAATAGTTGCAAGTGATTTTATAGAGCAAGGTATTGAGTCTAAAAATAGCTTAATAGTGGGCAGCGATTACGGCAAGGCTTTCGCTGATAATGTCACAATGATTAATAGTCCTTATGTAGAAACTAATAGACCCAACGAGGCTTATATAAACGGATTATTTGCAGAGAAACTTGTAAGCATAGTATTGAATTACGATATGCTAACTAACCTTGAGTTAGAAGTCCCAGTATTGCCTATTTTGCCAGATAACGAATTTTATGAGGTTACAAGAGGTTATGTAAGGTTAGATGGTAATGCTCCAAGTGGGGGAACTCACAAGATAGATATAGTAACAGACGATGGTTCTGCTCACGTATTAGCTGAGATTGCAAGTGCATTTTTTAATACAGACAATAACACAGACATATTAGAAGTGTTTCCACATAATACAACCCCTATTCACTTTGGTAGTGGGCTTAAAATAACGACTAATTCAGCAATGACCTTTGATGCTGGAACTCAATTAATAATAAACTTAGTATATAGAATAATTAAACTATAATGGCAGATAAGAAGATAGCATTAGAATTGACCATAGGGCTGCAAGATGCCAATAAGTCTTTAGAGGAGCTGAATGAGCTTTTGAAACAAGCCAAGCAAGAGCTTAATAAAGCTGGTAAGGGTAAAAAAGAATTTAAGGATTTAGAGAAGGCAGTTAAAAAGACTGAGGCTCAAATGGCTAAATCTAACAAGACTGCTAAGACGTTGAATGGCACTACTAAAAATTTAAATAAAAACTTAAAAGCCACAAAAAACACTTCAGCTACTTTAGGAGGCACATTGAATGATATGTCTGGGGTTACTGGTGGACTTGGCAGTAGGTTTACTGCTTTGCGTGGGGTTATTGGTGGAGTAGTTAAGTCCTTTAAGACGCTTAGAGGTGCGATTTTAGCGACTGGGATAGGTGCTTTGGTACTTGCACTTGTAGCATTACAGAAAGCCTTTACAACAAGCGAGGAGGGTCAAAATAAATTTGCTAAATTAATGGGTGTTATAGGTGCAGTAACTGGCAACCTTATAGACCTATTAGCAGACTTTGGCGAAAAGATTATATCAGTATTTGAAAACCCTAAAGAATCGTTAATAAGTTTTGCTAATTTAATTAAAGATAACATCACTAACAGAGTTGAGGGGTTAATAGAGTTAATACCAAAATTAGGAGAGGCAATAACATTAGTATTTAAAGGTAAATTTGCTGAGGCTGGTAAGGTTGCCGTTGACGCTGCTGGTAAGGTAACGCTTGGTGTAGAAAATGTAACAGATAAAGTCAAAGAAGCCACAGAAGCTACTAAAGATTTTATCAAAGAGCAAGTAAAAGAGGGTAATCAAGCTGCTAAGGTTGCCGATATGAGGGCAAAGGCTGATATAATAGACAGAAATTTAGTCGTTGAAAGAAGTAAGCTACAAAGTAAGATAGCTCAACTTAGATTAAAAGCAAGAAAAGAGGATGAATTTTCAGCAGCAGAAAGACGAGAGGCTTTGCTTGAAGCTCAAGAATTAGAAGATACTTTATTAGATAAAGAAACTGAGGCTTTAGAACTTCGTAAAAACGCACAAATATTAGAGAATACTTTTAGTAGAACAGATAAAGCTAACAAGGACAAAGAGGCAGCAGCAATAGCAGCAGTTAATAACCAAATAGCAAGACGAGCAAACGTAGCAAGACAACTACAAAGGGAGTTAAATACTATATCTGCCCAACAAAGAGCCGAACAGACAAAAGCTGATAACGAGGCTAAGGCAGCAGCTAAAGAAAAAGCAGATGCTTTAGAAGCGATTAGACAAGCTGAAATAGTCAGCATAGAAGATAAGAGAAAAGAGGAGCTAAGGGCTGAGAAAGAGAAATATAAAGAGCTAATAGAACAAGCTAATAAGTATGGCAAAGATACTGCTGATTTAAAGATTGCTCAAGAAACCAGACTAAAAGAGATACAAGATAAATTTGATAAAGAGGATGCAGATGCAGCACTTGAAAAGCAAGAGAAAAAAATAGCTGAATTACAATACGAGCAAGAGCAAGACGAGGAACAATTTGAGCTAAGAAGAGAGGAGCTTAAAAGAAGGGAAGCTCTATTATTAGAAGATAAAACTTTAACAGAAGAGCAACGTATAGAATTAGAAAACCAATTTAAAGCTGAGTCTATAAAGATTGATAATGAAGAGGCAGCAAGTAAAGCTCAAAACTTACAAGCTCGTTTACAATTAGCTGGAGAGGTTTTAGGGTCATTATCTGCCCTTACTACTGCATTTGCTAAAGATGATGAGGAGAGCCAAAAGAGAGCATTTAAAATTAACAAGGCTATATCTATCGGACAAGCAGTTATATCTACTGCACAAGGTATTATAGCTCAATTAGCAGTACCTCAAGACGCTTTGACTGGTGCTAACTTTGTTAAGGCTGGGATAGTTGCTGCTACTGGTGCAGCTCAGATAGCTACAATATCTAAAACTCAGTTTAAAAGTCCAGCAGCCACTAAGCCAACTACTCCATCTCCACCAGCTTTAGGAGGTAATGGAAACGTAGGTACTCAGCCAAGAGGGTTTACAAGCCCAGTAATTGAAACTGAGATACCTACTACAAAAGTTATAGTAACTGAAACAGATATCAGAAACGTATCTCGTAACGTGGATGGGGTTTATAGTAGAGCCACAGTAGTGCAATAGCTTGGACAAATAATGGACTATATATAAAAAGGACTATATACTGCAATTTCCTCTTTTTAGCTTGTAGGGTATATATAAGTAGATGGACTTACCTTTTATCGAATTTAAACTTACTGACGAGGTCGAGGGACTTCAAGCGATAGCTTTAGTAGACAGACCAGCAATAGGACTAAACTACCAAGCATTTGCTCCACATAAATTTGAGGTAATTAACGAGGATAAGCGTATTGTAATGGGAGCTGCTATGATTCCAGACTTACCTATTTATCGTAGAGATGAGAGAGGCGAATATTACGCTATCTTCAAAAAAGAAACAATCAAAGCACTTGTACAAAAGCTATTCAAAGAGAATAAGCATAACGTATTTAACGAAGAGCATAACGCTTTTAAGATACTTGATGGAGTATATATCTATCAATCCTTTATAACTGATGCAGAGTTAGGCATTTCAGCTCCCTCTGGTTTTGAGAATGTAGCAGACGGAACTTGGTTTATCGCTGCTAAAGTAGAGAATGACGAGGCTTGGGCAAAGGTTAAAGAGGAAGGTATTTTAAAAGGGTTTAGCGTTGAGGGTGTATTTGACTTAGAGCCGTATAAATTTAAAAAGATGAATAAATTAAACTTAGAGAGTGTTATAAGCACTTTAAAATCTGTATTTTCAGATGCTGAGGTAGAAGAGACTACGGAGGAAAACTTCGCAGAAGCTACTTTAGTTGATGGAACTATTGTTAAATGGGAAGGCGAATTAGCTGATGGAACTGCTTTAGTAGTGGTTATGCCAGAAGGTGAGGTTGCTGCTCCAGATGGTATTCACGAGTTATCAGATGGTACTTTAATTGAAACTGCTGGAGGATTAGTAGTTAATATTGAAGCTGCTGCTGACCAAGAGAAAAAAGAAGAGGAAGAGGAAATGTATGACAATGAGTTTAACTCAGAAATGCTTAACGACCTTATTGAGAAAGCAATGGCAAAATATGCTGAGGCTTTTACTGCTTCTTTAGACCTTGTTAAGTCTGAGAACGAAAGCCTTAAAGCTGAATTAGCTGAGGTTAAGAATGCTAAAGACGAGTTAAAAAATGAGTTTTCTGCTACACTCAACAAAGTAGGAGAGGATTTAGAAGAGATTGTTAAGGCTGAGCCGTCAACATCTTCTAAGCCACAAGAATTTAAAGCACTAACAAGAGCTGAAAGAGCTGCTCAAATGGGTGCTATTATAAGAGCAAATAAATAAATAAAATAGAAAAATGAGTTTTGATGTATCAAGTTTAACGAATTACGTTAACGAACAATCGACAGACTTAATCTCAAGATTATATTTTGAGAAAACGTCAAGTGACTACTTCACACTTCAATCTGGAGTAAAGAAAACTGATGCTTTGCATCTATTAGCAGTTAGTGCATTCCCACAAGATGGTTCTGGTTGTGCAGTAAGTGCTTCTGGTGATGTGACTTTCTCTGACAGAAACCTAACAGTAGGTCAAATTACTTACTTTAGTGGATTTTGTATGAAAGACCTTATCCCTAAGTACACTCAAATTTTATTGAGAGCTGGAAACGGAGAGACTGAAGAGATGGCTTTCGAAGCTGAGGTTGCTGAGTCTGTAATTAAAACAATTATGGAGCATAACGAGGTTGCTGACTGGCAAGGAGATACTACTTCTGCTAACGTTTATATTAACAGATACGATGGTCTTAACAAGATTATTGACGCTGCTGGTACTGCCGTAGATGGTAATACTTCTGCTGCTACTGCAATTACTGCTGGTGCATCTGGTAACATTGACGGATTGATTACTGATATCTGTAATGCACGACCAGCAAAAGTTAAGTCTGCTGCTAATCAAGTATTATTCGTAGGTCAAGATACTTTCGATAAGTATGTAGATACTTTGAATGCTAAAAACCTATACCACGTAAACGCTACTGATTGGGCTAACTACGAGACTTCAATCGCTGGTAAAAACGTTCAGTTGGTAGGTGTTGCTGGTCTTGACGGAACTAACAGAATGTTCTTAGGTACTAAAGAAAACTTCTTCTTAGGATTCGACTTACAAGGAGATGACGAAGAGTTTGATATGTGGTACGACAAGAAAGACGATAAGGTATATTACCGAGTTAAATTTAAGAGAGGTTTACAAGTAGCATACCCAGATGAGATAGTTGAATTTACATTAGCCTAACCCTTTAAAATAAAATAAAGATTATGGCGTGTAATTTAACAACTGGTTTCTCGGTAGGATGCAATGATTCAATCGGTGGAGTAGCAGAATTCTGGATAGCAAATATGCCGACAGACTTTGCTGCTACTAACGATGGAAGTGGAGAAGTAACTGCTTTGAGTGGTACTGGACTAACTTATTATAAGTTTGAATGTACTAATGCTCAAGGAGCTGCATCTTTAATGAATGATAATCCTACTGTGAACGATGCAAATGGAAGTAGCTTTTTTGACCAAACTGCAACTTACGTTCTCAATAAAATGGAGAAAGCAAAGCGTAATGAGGTTAAAATGTTAGCAAGAGCTAAGATGAGTATAATTATCAAGGATAATAATGGTACTTACTGGCTAATGGGAGAAACTAACGGAGTGAGATTAGTTTCTGGCGACAACGGAACTGGAACTGCTTTAGGAGATAGAAATGGTTATAGCCTTTCTTTCCAAGCACAAGAGCCAGAGCCTATGCCAATAGTAACTGTAACGTTACCTTTATAAGAGAATCTAACTCTAAATAGAAACATCATAGCCCACTTCGTAATAGGGGTGGGCTTTTTTTAAATACCAAAAATGGACATAATAGAAAAAGAAACAACAAATTACGTTTATTGCAACATTTCTAACGAGGTTGAGAACACTTACTACACTATGTCTATTCAAAGTGCTGAGTATGAAGTAAACGCTACTTTAGCAGCTCCAGCAGAAGTGAATAATAGGTATGTTAAATTTACGTTAGTTGAGGGAACTCAAGATTTACCTAACGCCACAATAGAGCTACCTAATAACGGAGATTATCCGTATAAGATAATAAATGCCACAACAATAGGAGGAACAGAGGGAATTGAGATACACAGAGGCATATTAAGATTGAAACAACCACAAGAAGTCGTATATTCGTACACAGACGAACAAAATACTTACATATATGAATAAGTTTCCAATAGTAACGGAGTTTGCTTCACAAGAAGTACCTAAGTTTTTAGAGAAAAAGAATAAGAATATAGTCTGGTTTGGTGCAGATAATATGTACCCTTACGAGCTAATAGACCTATACAACGATAGTAGCACACACAACGCTATTATTAATGGTAAAGTAGGTTATACTGTTGGCAACGGATTAGAGGGCGAAGATATAGAAACTAAAAAATGGTTAAGCCAAGCTAATATAGACCAAGATTGGAC
>Ga0208667_1000589_pt1 | contig 15153 bp, 14 predicted proteins | sample 11BtaG_FD_184085 | JGI IMG/M metagenome (GOLD analysis project Ga0208667, IMG submission 184085) | Marine viral communities from the Subarctic Pacific Ocean - 11B_ETSP_OMZ_AT15265_CsCl metaG (SPAdes) (version 2) | ecosystem: Environmental > Aquatic > Marine > Oceanic | place: Pacific Ocean... | reverse complement strand
ACTGGGCGTTCGCTCTCAGACTCAGTACAAGCAAGAGTTCTTGGCTAACCTGTTTACTTCAGATACTCTGTACGGCTGCAACGTACTGCGTCCTGAGTCAGGTGTAACTTTGGTTGTTCCTAAGTAACAATCATTTAGCTGGGGGTTGCTACGGCGGCCCCTTAGCTTTATCTTTAAGGACGGTGCATTATGTGGCAAGCAATAATTGGCCCTATAGCTAACTTAGCTGGTACTTTTCTTAAAAATAAAGCTGCTGAAAAACAAGCTGTTCATGATTCTAAAATGCGTAAGATTAACGCTGACGCTGATTGGGAAACTCAACAAGCAGTAGCTTCACAGTCTTCTTGGAAAGACGAATGGTTTGCTATTATATTGAGTTTACCTTTAATTGGAGCCTTCATCCCTGATATGGTTCCCTATGTACAACAGGGGTTTGCCGTATTGTCTACTATGCCTGACTATTACAAAGCATTCTTAGGCGGCGCTATTGCTGCCAGCTTTGGCATTAAAACTATGTCTAACTGGGGCAAGTAACTGATGTCTGAAACTTCTAACTTAAAAAATGCAATAGATCTTTATCAGGACGCCTTGTTTGAGGGCGCTGATTATTCTGATATTGACGATGTTGATTTAGTAGGGGATTACTACGACGATATTTTTAGAAATACTCTAGGCGGCAGTGCTGGTGTTTTTTCAGCATATGATGTTGTGGGCGGTGAAGGCGGTATGTTTGGAGGAGGACAGCCTTCAGATAAAATACAAGTAGACAGAAACGCATACTTTTCTCAAACAAACGCTCCTCAGTATTTACAAAACTTTACAGCCCCTGCTACACAGGAGGCTACTTCCGCTGCTTTTACAAGTTTACAGAACACCTCTGATATTGCTTCTACCCTTAGTGATTACTATGGGTATGAGATAACACCTTCTGAACAAAACTTAGGAGACTTTGGAGGCAATCTTCAGTCACACTCAGGAACATCTAAAGATCGTTTAGCAGAGTTTCATTCTTTTGTTGAGCCTATATTGTCTGAGCAACTGCCTTATCTACAGACAGTAGAAGGTTTAAGTTACGAAGATGCTTTAATAGAGGCTTACAAACGTGATCCTATGTTACAGTCTCTGTATGCTAAGTATGACGTAACTCCTATAAGACAAACTGACGATGGCTCTACATATCTGTATGACCCCTTTACTTTTGGTGAGATTAGAACACTAGAAGTAAAAGATCCAACCGTAGTAGAGTCTCTTATTAAAATAGCGCCTTCTTTAGCAGTAGCCGCTGCATTAGGGCCGATAGCAGGAGGTTTAACGTCAGGTGTTTCTGGAGCAGCAGGAAGTGCGCTTACAGGCGCTTTAACAGGCGCTGGCACAGCGGCTCTTACAGGCGGAGATCCTTTAACAGCAGCTCTTACAGGGGGCTTAGGCGGCTTTGTAGATCCTATTATTACCGGGGCAGACTTAGGTACTCTTGGCACTGCTGGAGCTAGAGGACTTAGTTCTGCTGCCATTGCAGAAGCAACAGGTGGAGATCCTTTAGCAGCAGGTTTAATAGCCGCTGGTATGTCATACATAGGAGACACAGTAGCTCAGAAACGTTCTGAAGGAACTACAGTAGCTGAAGAAATAGATGTAAATCTTCCTGACGATGTTGTAGATTCTATAGAAAATAAAATAGGAGAAGCTATAGACTTTACTTCTGGTGGTGAAGTTTCTGAGATAATAGATGACTTAACTCCTACGTATGAAGTTTTAGATAAAATTATTGAGAATGTAGGGTTAGATCAGTTTAATAACATGTCTAATTTAGACATTTATGAATATCTACAAAATGCCGGAGACTCAGTAGGTTCTAATATATTAGGGATTGATCCTTCTGATTACAGCAGGGCAGTAGGTTTTTTTCAAAAAGATCCCGGACTTAGAGCAGACTTAACTTTAGAATCATCAGCTCTAACAGGAACTTCTTTTGCTCCTGATATATTTGGAGGCACAGAAACTACTGTTGTTCCTTTTGATCGTCCTACTTCTACCACTGTAAATGTAGACGTAAGTAATCTTAGAGATCCTAGATTATCTTTAGCTGAAATACAAGCAGGCGGTGGTGGAGGAGGCGCACCGGCTACAGACGTTACTGCTCCTGCCATGACAAGCACTTTTGCACCTACATCTGCTCCAGCAATGACAATGCCTTCTTTTACTCCTGCTATTGCTCCTCCTAGCACTCTGTCTTCAGGTGCGTTTACAGGAACAGCGGTGCTTCCTATTGCAGGACTAATGGCTTCCGCAGCTACAGCCCCTACGTCTTCTGTTACTACTACAGGAGGAGGAGCTACAGCACCGGCAGGGGGCCAGGTAAGTGGACAAGAAGACAGCACAGAGCCTTCAGGAGAAGGTCAAGAAGGTACTGATGCTTCCGGTACTGAAATAGACGGTGGAGGAGAAGGAGGTACCGGCGAAGGCACTGGTACTGGTGACGGTACTGGAGCAGGAACTGGAACTGGAACTGGAACTGGAACTGGTACTGGCTCTGGCTCTGGAGATGGTGCAGGAGATGGGGTCGGCTCTGGAGCTTATACACCACAAGTCTTTGAAGATTACAAGTTTAAGGGAACATACCAAGCGCCGGAATTACTAAAGTTGGCCCGCCAGTACGAAGACTATCAACCTTCTTCAGTATTACAAGGTTTATTTAGAGGATTTATATGAGTACCACATATTTGAACATAGTCAACGAGGTACTACGTAGGCTACGAGAGGATGAAGTAACTAGCGTAGCAGAGAACACTTACAGCAAGATGGTAGGTGACTTTGTTAACGACGCAAAGCAGATTGTAGAAGACTCACACCAGTGGTCTACACTACGCACAACTATTGTAGTTCCTACTGTAGCAGATACTACAGAATATAGCTTGACAAACGCTGGAGAACGTGTTAGAATATATAGTGTAATTAACGACACATCTAATTTTTTTATGCGTTATGAGTCACCTAACTGGTTTAACAATGCTTATTACATCTCTGGTGAAGTAACTGGTAGTCCTGACTCATATACCTTTAGTGGTATTGACGGCAACAGTGACACTAAAGTAAAAGTTTACCCTAAGCCATCAGGTGTATTTAACTTACGCTTTGACTTAATTGCTAGAGAAGATGAACTGTCCGCTAATACAGACACTACAGTTCTACCTAAGAACGCTATTGTACACAACGCTGTAGCTTTGTTAGCTAGAGAGCGTGGTGAAACCGGCGGCACTACAGCGCAGGATTACTTCCTGATTGCAGACAGGCACTTATCTGATGCTATTGCTTTAGATGCCTATAAGAATCCTGAAGAGTTTATCTGGACTACTCCCTAATGGCTCAACAAAGACAGAACATTTATATTGGCGCTCCGGGGTTCAAGGGACTTAACACACAAGACTCTCCTGTAACTCAAGACCCTGCTTTTGCCTCTGTAGCTGAGAATGCTGTTATTGACAAGTTTGGACGTATTGCAGCACGTAAAGGTATAAAGAATCTCACTAGCTCTGTTACGCCCTTGGGGTCTAGTGCTGGCATTGAGGCTGTATTTGAGTTCTGTGATAGAGAAGGAAATAAAACTGTATTCTCTGCTGGTAACAATAAGATATTTACAGGAACAATCATAATATCTGAAGTGCTACTTCCTGTTGGTTATACTATCACAGCAAACAACTGGAAGATTGTAAGTCTCAATAACAATGTTTACTTTTTTCAGAAAGGCCATCCAGCACTCAAGAGCGAGGCAGGTAGCACTATTTTAACATACGTGTCTGGAGATTCACCAGAAGCTAATGAAGTATTGGCTTCCTTTGGTAGACTTTGGGCAGCAGATGTAGTAGATAACTCCTACACAGTCTACTGGTCTGACTTATTAGACGGTAATGATTTTAATGGTGGGTCATCAGGCTCACTGGATATAACTACTGTATGGCCTACAGGTTATGACGAGATTGTAGCTTTAGAAGAATTCAACAACTTCTTAGTTATCTTTGGTAAGCGTAGTATCTTAATATACAACGGTGCTTCGTCTCCTTCTACCATGACTTTGGCAGACATTATTACTGGTATTGGTTGTATTGCTAGAGACAGTATACAATCCATAGGAACAGACTTGATCTTCTTGTCTGACTCTGGGTTGAGAAGTTTAGGCAGAGTTATCCAAGAAAAATCTAACCCTATTGGCAACGTGTCTAGGAATGTTAGAGACAGCTTAATGGCGGCAGTAAGCTCAGAAATAACAAGTGTCATTAAGTCTGTTTATAGTCCTGACAATTCTTTTTACTTACTGTTGCTGCCACAGTCATCACAAGTTTATGTGTTTGACACAAGAGTCCCATTAGAGGATGGTAGTTACAGAGCTACTACATGGGAGAATGTTTCTTTATTGTGCGGTGTTAGAACTGATGCTGGCTCGCTTTACTTTGGCAACTTAGAAGGTATTAACCAGTATTCTGATTTTCTTGATAATGATGCTCCATACACAATGAAGTATTTTACAAACCCTATGTCTTTTGGTGATCCTTCAAGGATTAAAATGTTAAAGGAAATATCTTTTACGGTCATAGGCGGGTCATTTAGCCAAGTAGTTGGTAAGTGGGGTTACGACTATAAAGAAGACTATAGCACACAGCCGTTTACTATAGCAAAGAATCAACAAGCTAACTATGGTATTTCTGAATATAATGTAGCTACTTCTCAATACGGTATAGTCAATGTAATTGATATTACCACTATAAAAGCTACAGGTTCAGGTAAAGTCGCTACGATAGGTATTGAAGCAACAATTGATGGAGACTCCTTGTCAATACAAGAGTTAAACACTGAAGCACTTTTAGGTAGATTAATTTAATGAGTAACTATACAAAGCTAACAAACTTTGCAGCTAAGGATAGCCTGCCTTCAGGTGACGTTGCTAAGATTGTTAAAGGCACAGAGATTGACACAGAGTTGAATAATATTGCAACTGCAATGTCAACTAAAGCGGACGTTGACGGTGGCAGTAGCGTTATCCTTGCTGAAGACACGTTTACAGGTGACGGCACTACAACAGCGTTTACATTAAATGGAGCGCCAAATACAGCTAGATTGCTGCAAGTAACCGTAGACGGACTCCTACAGGCGATCAGTTCCTACACGTTAAACGGTTTGGTAGTTACGTTTTCTGAGGCACCACCGTTAAATGCAGCTATTGAGATACGTAAGTTTATATTACACTCTACAATAGCGGGTGACATTACCGCTGTTTATTCTGGCACAGGCTTAACGGGTGGTGGCACTACAGGTGATCTGACTCTTAGCATTGCTGACGATGGAGTGGGTGCGGATCAACTGGCAAGCAATGCGGTTGTAACAGATTCTATAGTTGATGACGCTGTGACGGCAGCTAAGATTGCTTCTAATGCAGTAACAGCAGCTAAGATTGCTTCTGAGCCTGTAACGGTTGGCATAACGTCAGTAGTTACCAGTACAAGCATAACAGCTACGGTTAACACGCACGTCTACGTTGATACTGCTGGGCAAACTATCACGCTTCCCGCCTCACCAACTATAGGTCAAAGAGTCCTGATTACGGTAGGTAATTTCACCGACACGGTGGTGGGTAGGAACGGGTCAAACATAATGAGCAGCGCGTCTGACTTCACAATGGATGCGGCGTATCTCTCCATACAATTCATATACACAGATGCAACTCAAGGGTGGGTAATGTCATGAGCAACTTTACAGATTTTATTAGCGGTGGTGGCTCTGCGTCATTCCCTACAATCTTTTTACACAAGTCACAGACATGGGTTCCGCCTCAAGACGGCAACATAATGATCCACGTTATTGGTGCTGGCGGTAGTGGCTCTGGAACCGCCAACAGCGGCGACATACAAAGCGGTGGGGCAGGAGGTTATTGCAGAAAGGACTCTTTAGCCGTTACTACTTCCGGCTCATTCACTGTTGTTATTGGCGCAGGTGGAGCGTCGGTAAAAGGAACAGTAACTAGTGGTAACGATGGAGGCACTACAACCGTTTCAGGTACAGGACTCGGCGCCACATTAACGGCTACTGGTGGAGCCGGAGGAGCTTTAACAAACGGAGCCTTTACTAACGGCGGCGTAGGATCAAATGGAGACTTCAATACTACAGGTGGACGCGGCGGTTATAATAAAGGGGGTGGCGCTGTTGGTTTATTAGGGACGGGTAATGACGGTACTGCTAACAACATTAACAGTGGTCTTGGCGGTGACTGTGACATAGTGGGTGATTTTTATTCCTCTAGTTTAGGTCAAATATCTGGCAGTCTTGGATCTCAGACGGTGGTAGCTCATACCACTTATGACAATGCAGTAGGAGATGCGTCGGCGGGTCCGTTAGCAGGAGCAGGGAGTGGGTATACGAATACTGTTCTGTACCCCGGTAATTGCCACGCAACAATAGGCGGCGGGGGTGGTTGGGGTTTTTCTAGTGCTTCCAATAACTACATTCTTTCAGGCCGTGGTGGTGAAGGCTGTGTTGTTATCCAGTACATACCGTAAGGAGATTTAAGTGAGATATAATATTAAAGATGCTGACGGTAACATCACAAATACCATCATTGCTGATGCTGACTTTGTTGAAGCTAACTTTGACCACTATGAGTTGTACGTTGAACCTACGCCTCCAGAGCCTACAGCAGAAGAAGCTGGTCGCGTGTGGCGTGATATGGAGTTAGCTGTTACAGACAAAGCAGCACAAACCCCAGACTGGCCTAACAGAGATAACATCTTAACGTATCGTCAGGCACTACGGGATTGGCCTAGTACGTCAGACTTCCCAGACACTCGTCCAGAATTAGGAGCGTAAAATGGCTTTAACAAAAGCACACAACCGGCTTGTATCTGGATCAACGAAGAACGTCGTTGACTACGGTGCAACTGGTGATGGTACTACGGATGACACTACTGCAATACAGGCGACTATCACCGATACCCTTGGTGAGACCATTTCTTCTCCTGCTATTGATGAGAAAAGCATTGGTAATACCTTAAACCTTGCTCGCGGTATATTTAAGACTAGCGAAACCATCAACATTAATAACACTACTCCGGGTTTGTTTAGTATTGACAACATAACCCTGCAAGGTGCGGGTAGGCAGAGTACTATTATTGACGCTAGTATCTCTACGTCAGGGCCGGGTATTGAGGTGGATAATGGCATTTATAACCACATGTCTGATATGTCGGTATTATGGGCGTACGGATCAGGCATAAAGCTAGAATCTGACGGGGGTACGTCAGGAAACCGGAATAGTTTTGAGCGCATACAATCTAGCTTAAACGGACGTGAGGGAGTTGCCGGAGGAGATGGTTTTACGTTTAATCGTTCATACTTAGGTAAAGTATCTGGGTGCAACGCTGAGTTAAATGGAACCAACGGCTTTTACCACGATAACCAAATACATACCTCCTATTTGCTGGAGCAAAACTACGGTAGAAAAAACGGTAAGCCTGATGACACAGTCCCTGACTTCTTCACCCACGCTGGGTTTAGGAGCGACTTTAATGTTTACTCGTCCTACCTAGCTAACGCTTCCGACTTAAACAGGTACGGCTATCACATTCTAGGGAACCGTGGCGTGTCGTTCATAAGTAACGGCGCTGAGTTTAACGCTCGCTCTGGTTTCCATTTTGAGACTACATCTAACTATGAGGCCAATTGGGTTTCTGGCATAAGTAATGTCGCTGTTGATAACAACAAGCAGGGCGCAGGCTGGGCTAACCATACCCACGTTAGAGCGTCTGACATTACGACAAACTTTGTAGTGCAGAAGCAACCAGTGTCTCTAGCCGCCACTGTCTCCGGAACTTATGACTTCATCTGTTCAGGTCAGGGCGCTACGTTAGTCCTAGAAGATCCTCTGATGCAAAACTCAGGGGCGAGGGCGTTTAACAGTGGGTTTATACAGACGAACTACACTGCACCCAAGCTGATTTACAACAAGACTTTTGTGTCATCCACAGCAGAAACCCTGACTGCGTTATCTAGTTCTTTAGGTACAAGCAATGACTTCTCAGGCGAGCTACTTATTACCGCTTATAACAGTGCATTTGGTACGACAGGTACTATTGGCACTGCTACCTACAAGCTGTTGATTAGTAAGTCCCTAGCTGGTGAGCAAGTAGTTGAGATAGCTAAAGTGGGATTGATAACAGGAGCGTCCTCTAGCCATCCTTCGTTTACATTTACTGTATCGTCAGGGAATCTTGTGGCTACGCCTATTAGCACTACTGCTGGTCAATTCTGGTTTACGCTAGAGAAGGTCGGCGGTAACTTCATTTTTGCATAAGGACTAAATATGGGTTTTTCACAGGAAAATTTAAGTCCCATTGGTGGTTCTGCTGACGGCAGGATTACATGGGAATACATAACTAATGACGCGCCTAGCGTGCCAGCTAATCAGTTTAATTACTTTGGTTCTGCATCTGACCTTCTGTCGGTAGGTGATCTGCTGTTCATTAAGTCATCACGACCTATTGGCATAAGTGCAATTGTAACTCAAAGCGACGATGCTCAAGTTCAGCTTGGCACCATTCAAGAAATCACAATTTAGTAGGAGATTGGCATGGGATACTTGATTGACATATTTAACGTAGTAACTGCTGCTGTAGCTATAGCATCTCTTGTAACTGCTGTAACATCAGCACCACAGGACAAGCCTTGGGCAGTTAAGGTATACAACGTCTTAAACATTATTGCACTAAACGTAGGTAAGGCTAAAGACTAATGAAGCAGGAGCAGACGCCAACACTTGAATTAGCTTTAGAAGCACTAGAGAAGATAGCTCAACACGAGAAAGAATGTGGTGAACGCTGGGGTGAAGCAACTGCTGAACTCCGTCAGCTTAAAGAACTAGCATCTTCTCATGCTCGTAAGTGGGAGCGTCTGGCTTGGCTTGTTGTTACTGTTGTGGTAACAGGTGCAGCCTCCGTGATAACAACAGTATTGACATAGAGAGAATATAAATGAGTAATGAAGCAACTGGAGGATTCTTTAGTAATCTTCTGACAGGATTAGGCAACATACCTCTTAGTAGCCTTGCGACAACAGGCTTATCTTATGCAGCCTTAGATGATATAATGGACAGGCTGGGTGGCGCAGGCATGGGTTTTGCTCAAGGCGCTGAACTTATTGGTCAACAAGCTCAAGCAGATACTGCCTTCAGACCTTTCACAGTATCCACAGGATTTGGTGGCGTTACTACCACACCTGAAGGTGGTTATACTACTTCGTTATCTCCTGCACAAGCTGCACAGCAACAGCAGCTACAAGCCATCACAGGCGGCTTACTGGGTGGTATGGGAGGAGCAGCACCAGATGTATCAGGTATCCAGCAGCAGGCTCTAGGGAGCGTTGGAGGCTTCCTATCAGGCGCTATGGCTCCTACAGGCGCTAGAGAAGCTGATGTCTATGAGCGCATTAGAGCTACTCAACGACCTGAAGAGCAACGTCAACAGCTTGCATTGGAGGAGCGTTTAGCTTCTCAAGGACGCACAGGTCTACGTACAGCACAGTTTGGCGGTTCTCCTGAGCAACTAGCGTTGGCACAAGCACAGGAAGAAGCTAAGGCTAGAGCATCTATGAGTGCAATACAGCAGGCACAAGCAGAGCAGATGCAGCAGATGGGACTTGCTGAGAGCATGTTTGGTCTAGGTGGTAGCGCAGCAGGATTACCTCAATCACTACAGGCAGCACAGCTAGGTAACATTGGTGCTTCTTTAGGTCTGCAATACCAGCCAGAACAGCAGCTACTTGCTTCACTGTCTCCTGCTATTAACCTTGCTAACATTGCTGGCACAGGTCAACGACAAGGTGCTGGATATCTTGCAGAAGCAGGCATGAGTGGACTAGAGACACAGGCACAGACTGAGATTGCTAGAGCTAACTTACTTGGAGGGATATATAGTGCTTTATTGGGTGCCCCTGCTGCTCAACAGGCTGACGGAAATACTCCAAATCAACTAATTAATGATATATTTAGTGGCAGTGGTGAGGATGCCGCTACTTTAGGTGGTCTGTTTAGTAGTATATTTGGTGGAGGAGATAACTAATGACTAGAGGAAACCTAAGAGTTAGTCCCGGCTTATTGTCACAGATTGCTAATTTTGGTCAAGGACTAACTACTCAACAAGGTGTTGCAAGTTCTTCTATGCTTCCCCCTGCACAACAGTTTGGCCCTAGTGGTCTTGGCGGTATGTTTGCTAGGAATCTTGGTGGATTGCTTGGGAAAGACATGAGGACTCCTGAAGAAAAGATACTGGCTGCTACAGCAGGCATAGATAGGACTACTCCTGCTGGTCAACTAGAAGCTATTGAAGCTAGGCTCCAGTTTGAAACAGATCCAGACAAAAGGAATACACTAGGACAGCAAGCAGTACAGTTGCGTAGACAGATGGCTAGTGATGCTAGGACAGCAGCTTCAGATGCTAGACAAGAAAAACTAGACTTAGAAAAAACTCAAGGCAGAGCTAATCTAGTTACTGCGCTCACTGAAGCAGGCGCTACAGATGTAGCTACCTTAGTTGACAACGGAGCATACACAACGGCTGTAGGATCACAACATTTAAGTATGCTTAAAAGAGCTGAGAAACTAGACGGTACAAACTTAGATCAACAACGAGAGTTAGTCAGGCTTGCTGGATATGAAGACAATGAAGTCTTTTCTAACTTCATGACAGGAAAAGATACTAAACCTTTAAGCGCGGCTGGTCTTACTCTCTTGCTAAATCAAGCAAAAGTAGATAGCACAAAGCAAGACACTTTAGAAACTCTTGGTGCAATGGAGCAAACACCAAAAGTACAGGCTGTTACAGAAATGGTAGAAGCTGGTTTCTTAACTGGAGGTCAGATAGGCCCAGCACTTATGTCAGGAGATACTGTTAAAAACATAACGTCTCAGAAGTTTAGAGATAGAGACGGTAACATTGTAGGCACTGCATATGTTAACGGTAAGCCACACAGTATTAGCTACAGCACAGGAGAGTTTATTCCTGTTACAGCAGAAAATCCTGTGACTCCTATAGGGGACGGAAAAGCAAAAACAATATCATCTGCTGCTAGAAGATCGTTTGAAAACGTAGTAGATGAAAGCAATAACTTTATTGACTCTGACCAAAGAGAAAAATATATTAAGCTAGATCCTCAAAGTAAAGTTAACTTTAACACATCAGTAATTGAGCTTGCTGAGAGAAGAGCAAGAAGCAACGACACTACCGTTGAAGCAGAGATGTTAGGCGCTTTTAATGATCTTATGAATGCTGATGAGTTTAACTTTGATGATCCCTTCTATTGGGTCAACGAGTCTACTTTTAAGGTTCCTGTTGATCTTAGTAAGTTTGTAACTACTAGTGCTTCTCCTGCTCCTCCAGAACCTGCTGCAACTAACGGCGAACCAGTAGTTCCTTGGGGTACAACACCAAACAAAGGTTAGTTTTATGAACGTATCTCTACCTAACGGTACTATACTGTCAGGAGTACCTGAAGGAACTTCTGATGTTGAGATCATGGAGTTTGCTATCAAAGGCGGACACGCTACTGTCCAAGACTTTGGCTATGACCCTACAGCATCTGATGATTTCCCTGTGTACACACCTAACGATGAAGAGTTCTTCGTGGGTGACATGCTTAAACTTCAACAAGAAAGAGAACAACAGGTACAGCAAAAGCAGCTAGAGGCGCAGCGTGAGATCCTCAAGGAAACTGTAGAAGAGCCTACGTTTATGGAGGAAGCTCATTTAGCTTTTGACCAAGGAAGTAGCTTGATGGAGGACTTTAACACAGTCCTTACTGCTGCATTCCCACAGTCTACAGTAACCTATAGCTTTGAAGAAGGTAGCCTTTTACCCACTATGAAGCTAGGTTTAGGAGAAGAGTTTAATAACCTTAGTTACGATGAAGGACTACAGCGCCTTCGTGAGAACAAGGCAGCTAATGTAGCAGCAGAACATGCTGACACCTTAACCAAGCAAGAAGTCTGGGGTAGAAGCACTGGTGCTAATGTTGCTGGAACATTGACCAAAGGACTATTAGATCCTAGTGTACTCTTGCCTGTAGGTCAGAGCACCAAGGCTATGCTGGCTATTGGAGGAGGCGTAGGCCTTGCTTCAGGACTTGCTTCACAGGCTGCTCAAAATGAGTTTGATGCAGCTAATCTGGTTGCCTATACTACGTTAGGTGCTGCTTTACCTGTAGCTGTTACAAGGGCAGGACAGGTACTTAAAGAAGCTCCTTCTGCCATAGCAACCAGTAAAGAAAAACTAGCAAACGCGGGACGCTCTATCATCAACATAGCAGATAGACGTACTCCGGGTCAGAAGTCTGCTGATGCAGCTAACAACACCTTGACTGCTATGGAAGAAGAAGCAGCTAGGCTAGTGTCCAAAGGAATACCAGAGGATAAGGTACTTCCTTTAGTGCAAGCTAATCTTGGATACGACACCGCTAAAGTAACTAGGACTTTGGCTGATGCTGATAGGCCGTTTGTTGTGCCTACTAAAGAAGAAGCGTTTGAGATTGTAAGGCAGCTTGAAAATCCTATATACACTAAGTCTTGGCTGGCTCAGAAAGTAGACCCAATACTGGCACCAATATCTTCTAGGATAGGTAAGATCAGTAAACCTTTAATGGTTTCTCTCAGAGAGGTAGACCGTAAGACACTACAGCGCATTGGCGACGCAAGCAGAGAGTTCCAAGACTTCTTTAACGTAGGTATGAAAAAAGTTAAAGAAGGTAATCCTAACTGGGCTAGTCTTGAGAATGCCTTAATGAACAACAACTTCGCTAGGGCAGAGCAGATTGCTACTGAGCACTTCCCTGAAGTAGTTGAGACTTTACCTAAGATACGTTCAACTCTGGACGGCTTATTCAAAGAACTAGAAGAAGCGGGTATAGACGTTAAGTATCTTGATGACTTCTTCCCACGGTCTGTAAAAGATCGTGAAGGATTGATGATGGCTATAGGCTCTAAGACCAAGAGCTACATCAGTCAAGCACTGGAATCTGAACGCGCACGTTTAGCTAAAGCAAAAGAAAATGACCAATATGAACTTACTCTTGCACAGAAAGATGACATCATAAACAAAGTCCTTATGGGTTACAGACCTACACCTAAAGGACTGAAGCGTTTAACTAGCTCACGTAAGATACCGTACCTAGAAGAGAACTTGCAAAGATTCTACCACTCTGCTCCTGAGTCCTTGCAGATGTACCTTAACAAGTCCATACGTGAGATTGAGAAGCGTAAGTTCTTTGGCAAGAATGGTGTTAAGAAAGAGGGTAGTGAAGATTTAGACTATCGTAACTCTGCTGGATCACTGATACGTGAGCTAACAGAAGACTTGCCACAGAAGCAGGTAGACGAGCTTACAGACCTAATTAACGCTAGGTTTGAAGGCGAAGACCTAAAGATGAATGATAATATTGCTAAAGGTAGAGACTTACAGTACATAGCTTTACTGGCTCAGTTAGACTCTGCTTTAGTTCAGTTAGGAGACGTAGGTAGTGCGGTTTACTTAAACGGATTTAAGAACACGTTTGCTTCTTTTATGGGTAAAAAACAACTGACTGCTGAAGAGTTAGGTGTTATTGATAACGTAGCTGCTGAGATGAACAGTGGCGGCGGCTTTAGTAAAGCTATGGATACTACTCTTAGACTTTCGGGTTTTAAGTTTATGGACAAGGTGGGTAAAAACGCTCTTATTAATTCTTCTTTGCGTAAATACCGGCAAATGTCAGCCACTCCAGAAGGAAGGCGTAAACTTGAGAAGCAATGGGGCGATGTGTTTGGAGGAGACATAAGCAAACTTACACAGGAGCTTCAAAGCGGAAAGATAACAGATAGAGTTAAGACTTTAGTTTGGAATGACTTAACGGATGTTCAGCCTGTAACTTTAACAGAGATGCCTGAAGCATACTTAAAGAATCCTAATGGGCGTATATTCTATAGCTTAAAAAGTTATATGATTAAACAGCTAGATCTTGTGAGAAACAGGAGCGTAGCTAAGATGCAGTCAAAAGATAAAGAGACAAGATTAGAAGGACTGCGTGATCTTGCTAGGTATGTAGGAACTGTGGGTTTAGGCAACGCTGCGGTAGGTACAGTAAGAGACTATTACTTATCAGGTGGAGACTCAAGAGCACTTACGCCGAGCAACTATACAGATAACTTTATCAATACTTTAATGGCTACAACTTTCCTAAACCGCTATCTTGTTGATAGATACATAAGTGAAGGTAAGTTAGGAGAGGCTATCTCTGCAACATTTACTCCTCCTGCTCTAAACGTAATAGATGATGTTGGTACAGCATTAGTAGAGGTTGCAAAAACAAAATCTCTGGATAACGATGAGGTTGAGAGAGCGTTAAAGAATGTAGGTGTGATAGGTAAACTATACTACACATTTCTTGGTGGAGGCATGGAGAAAAGACAAGAACGAATTGATGAAGAAGAAGCTAAGAGCAAGGTACTCACTGGACTTTAAGAAAAAGGGGGCATTGCGCCCCCGAGTCTTCTCAAGCTACATTAGCAAACTTAACCTTCCCTACGTCACCACGTAGTCCAGCCTTCATGTAGGTAGTTGCACGTCCTTCAAAGAAGTTCTGATGCTCTACACCTAACACATCATCAAGCCAGTTCAGTGGGTTCTCTTTGACATTGTAGTTAGTCTTGAGTCCCAACTGTAGCAGCCTACGGTCAGCAATGTACCTGATGTACTGTTGCATCTCTTTCTTAGTCAAGCCGGGAATATCACCCTGCTCAAACACCAAGTCCAAGAACCTATCCTCTAGGTCAACCATCTCACGACATGCCTGATAGATCTCAGCCTTGAAGTCATCAGTCCACAGGTCAATGTTCTCCTGCATAAACTCCCTGAATAGCTTTGTCATTGCCTCTACGTGCATAGACTCATCACGTATACTGTAAGTAATGATCTGTCCCATGCCTTTCATCTTACCAAACCTTGGGAAGTTTAGAAGGATGATGAAGCTAGAGAACAACTGCAACCCTTCAGTAAAACCTGAGTAGATAGCCAGTGCTTTAGCGATGCTCTTCTTGTCTCCTTTAGTGACCTTCACAGCGTTGATGTACTCATGCTTGTCAGCCATAGC
>Ga0208667_1000582_pt1 | contig 15217 bp, 15 predicted proteins | sample 11BtaG_FD_184085 | JGI IMG/M metagenome (GOLD analysis project Ga0208667, IMG submission 184085) | Marine viral communities from the Subarctic Pacific Ocean - 11B_ETSP_OMZ_AT15265_CsCl metaG (SPAdes) (version 2) | ecosystem: Environmental > Aquatic > Marine > Oceanic | place: Pacific Ocean... | reverse complement strand
TTCTCCTGTAGAAGTAATCTTAACACCGGAGTTAAAGAACAGACCTTTGTTAGAAGCACCGCTTAAACTAGTTGTTGAATCTACTAATGTATTTGTAGCCAATGCTTTGTTTAGTAAGTAGTTCTTATTGCTTTCTTTATATCCTGCCAGTGCTGTTCCTTCTGCTCTTGCATTATCCACTAAGTCAAAACTAGTTCCCGTAACAGTTGATTCAATTTCACCAATATAACTCATCATACCCGAAGAGTGTTTTAGGTGAACTTTAGTTCCTGCTGTTAATGTTATACTGCCCGATGAAGTTAATGTTTTGCTAGCAAAACTACAAGTAAAGTTAGCACTAACGCTTTCTAACTTATTGTAAGGGCTTTGAGTTGAGTAAATAATGTCTTGAGAAAATAAAGTGTTTTTACTTATAACAGGAGAAATCAACTTTCTAATATCACTTCTTCCTTCTAATTTTACTTGTGTTAGACCGTTTTCCTTGAAGTTGTCTATCCTTTCTACTGCCCCATTTAATTTTTCAACCAAAATAGCATACTCACCTTCCATGTAATCTAACATAGTTCCTTGAGAATGATAGGCCGCTTCATTACTTGTGCTACCATCCGAATCAAAATATGCTTTATCAGAAAAAGATAAAGTTAGTAATTTTTTATCAACATCTACTGCGCTTATTGTAGCATGCAAAAACGAGAATTCCTTTGAAAAAAACTTTATGCGTAGCGCACTATTTCTATTTTCTACTAATGGAAAATCTGTAAGTAAAGTTTTATCTTTTTTATTGTAAGCCCTTCTTTCAAGAATATCATCTACTGATAGTGTAAATGAACTTGTGTTAAATATAGATTCTGTTTCTAATCTGTTTGCTGTTTGAAATGTAATATTTTGTTCTTTACCGCTAAGGCTTGCTATTGTTTTAACGGCAACTATTCGTGAACCAACTCTCACCTCATCTCCAACATTTAGATAACTGTTCAAGTCATAATCAGTATCTACCGTATATTGAGTGCTTCCTAGACTTCTAGTTATCACAGCACCTATTGATTTAAATTCGTTCATGTTGGCACTAAATAATTGATGTCTAATTCTAAGGGGTTCTTCGTCTTCTATCTTTTTCGTCAATACTCTAAACGGGTCTGCTAATTTAATTTCGGCCAATGTTCCCTTTGCTCCCATAGATTCAAACAGCAATTGGTCTAATACATTGTATGATAGATTGGCTTTATCCTTAGAAAACCCATAAGACAAATATCTATATGGGCCGGTATAATCTTGGTCACCTGCTCCTGTTATAGAATCATTAGCATCTCGTCTAGCGTTAGTAAAACAAGCATCTCTTGAAAATGGAGTGTAATCTAATAATGTTGTATAGCCTTCGTTGCTAGTATGTGTTGCGGGATTATCTTGATTTTTTAAGTTATCAACTAGTCTAGTTTTTAGAGTATATTTACTATAATCTATAATATCTGTTCCAAAGTCGGGAGTAGTTGTAAAGAAACTAGTTGCTGATAATGCGTCAGTAGCGCCACTAATAAAATCTAACTCGCTGTAAAATAAACTATATTTTTTGTTATGGTCTAATTCATTTTTCTTATCTAGGTTTTCATCAAAGAAATAAAATAAAGGTCGTGACAAAGATATAGAAGATGCTAATGTGCTTTTTATTCCTAAACCTACTGCTACTTCTGTAATACTATTAGAAATAGGGGTTGAAAATAATTTGAACTTAACATTTTTTGCTATCTCATTTCCCAACTTTGGTCTAAACTCAAAGGAGTCTCCGTTAATATCATCAGTAAATATTTCTGATACTTTAGCAAAGTGGTGTTTGTTTGCATTATCGGAGTGTATCATTACAAATAAATGAGTAGTTGTTAAATCAATACTGTTTAGTCTTACTCCTGTTTGAGTTATATCGTCAAAACACTTTATTCTAATTCCTTCTGTAACCGATAAGTTTCTATGCTCTAATCCTAAAACATATGTTGCATTTGTAGCGTTAGCACTTGCTTTTTCTGTTAATGCAAATTCAGTAGAAGAAATTATATTTTCTATTCTTGCCTGTGTTCCGGTAAACCCTGTTCCATTGACACTTTGACCAACATACAAAGAATTGGTATTACCACTTGATAGAGTAACCACATTACTATTTTGTATAGCGTTACAATTTGCTAAAGTGCTTCTACCGACAGAAGTTAAAGTAATAGTTCCCGAACTTTCTTCTGCTACTACAACTCCAAAAGTATCTACAGAAGTAGAGGTAGTGCTAACACAAAGTTCGGGATTGGTTGGAGTATCGAATGCTGTTTTAGTAAATGTTAATGTTCCTGTTGCACCATTACCACTTGCTTCTTTACTCATTGTTATATTGGTATCAGTTGTAATCGCAGTTACTATTGTGTTATCTTCTATGTTAGTTCCACTTACTTTCATACCAATTAAAATATCGCTAGTATCGCTAATTGGTAATTCTTCATCGTTTATAGTAGCAGTTGTTGTAGATTTAGTTACCGTAGTAGTCGGCCTACTTAGCGCAACTAAAGTAGAAACTTCTGTCATATATCCACCTCTTCGAATCTAAAGTAAAATAATGTATCATCTAAGTTAGGTAATAAGTTATTTACAAAAAATTGTTTCTTGATTGTTCTAATCATAGACATTTCATGTAACTCTCCCATAAATTGTTTGTTGGCAGTAGCACTTCCCGCCCCTGTTCCATTGTTACTAGAAGCCCCAATAAAATAATCTTCTTGAGCCATAGAAAATGTATTAGATGTAGATATGGTCTGTTTCTTAACTAATATGCCATCTAAGAATATTCTAATTTCTTTACTTGCTTCATTGTAAACACAAGCAATATGAAATTGATTATTGATATAAATAGAGTCTTTGAAGGCGGGAATAAAAATATTAGTGCTACTACTAATACTACTAGAAGGTGCAGTATTCAATATAATTCTATTAGGGCTAGAGGCTAAAGAAGAGATAGTTCCTAATGAAGTAAAATTGAAACCATCTCTTATGAATACTTCTTGGTCTTCGTGAAACTTAGCAGTTGAAGCGACAGGTATTGTTTCTGCGCTGTTTGTTCCATTAGTTACTCCTCCGACAACATGAGTTACTCTACCATTTTTATCGAAGCCTTCTAGTGTATCAGCAGTATAAAACCAACCAAAACCCGATGTAGCAGTAATTACAGCCCTATCGGTTGTTACTGTTTGGTCGCTTCCTAATTTTATTGTGACTCTTATTTTATATTCAGCAGGTTGATTTTCATTATGTAATGTAGAATTAACTAATGATATTGTGAAATTAGTGCTAGAAAAAATATTCATTTCATGCGTAAGTCTTGTTTCTAAAGGAATATACACATTGCTTTGAAAATCAGTATTAGTTTTATTAGCCTCCCCCGCAGTTGGCATAACCTTCTGTGTGCTTGTTGTTGTTGTATTTGTTGATACTGCTGATGCAGAATATTGACCAAAACCATTTATGTCATACGGAGTAAGTATAGACTCAAAGGTAAAATTGCCCTCATGAGAAAATATGCCATATGCTTGATTATCCGAAGTGCTAGGAACATTGTCACTATAATCTATTCTAACATGACCATTACACATTACAGGGAATACCAAACCACGCTGTTTTCCGATAAGTGTATCATACATATTATCACCTATGATGGAACTAATAGAGCAGTTTCAAATTCTAGACTAAAACCTAACTCGAAAGTTTCAGCACTCATTTCACAACTAAAACTTCTAATGAATCCTGTCATCCCAGTATCAGTGTCAGCATCGGGAAAAGAAGATATTTTTGCAGGAACACCTACATTGTCTAAAGCATTATTATCTCCTCTCGATGCAAAATTAAACGGAACATTTTGTCCTGCACTTCTTTCACTATTAGCATCAACAGTTTGTGTCCATGTTCCACCTGCGGCTTCACAATCGGTTTTATTTTTATGGTCAGTAATACTGCATGTTCCTCTAAAATTATAATCACTAGCAACAAATGAGGGTATCAAAACTATCAATTCATTAAATGCTTGATTTTTAGCAAATCCCGTTGAATCAACGCCCGATGCAATCATTTGAGCAACTTCGTGTGCTGTAAATTTAATAGCATCACCCAGTTCACTTTTTGTTATGGTTTGGTCTAATATTACTCCACTAACTGATATTGTTTTTGAAGCCATCCCTAAATCTAATGCCGCAGTTATTGACTCACCAGTAGCAACACCGGATAAAGGAACCTCAAAAGAAGGAATTGTTTTACTGACACTTATGCTAACTGATGTGGCTTTTAATTCTATTACATTCGTGGTCAGGCCATTAGATGGCTTATGTGCTTGTAATTTAAGATAAACTCTACTCATTTAATCACCTCACAAATCCACTAGAAGATACACTTCGTTGTATTTTATTCGTTACCATATTACCTATCTTATCGGCTATTCTTCTTAGTTCAGCATCCGATGTATCTTTAGCATTTATTGTAACATTGACAGTATTATTGAATACACTACTATTGTTGTTTTGTGAACCTTTAAGCATTTTCTTACTATCAGCATTACTATGAACTCTAGCCCCTTTTGGTAGATTAACTAATTCCGGCCCTTTTTCTCCAACGACAGTTATACCGCCATCAGAAACACCGCCTTCTGCCATAAACGGCAGCATTCCTTTTGCTTTCTTGAAAAATGCCGCCATGAGTAAGAATGCTACGCCCAATATCAAAAGTGGCAAAGCCGCTATTGCCGCTACTTGTATCATTGCGCCAATTATTATTTTTGCCCCTAGTGCTATAAGTAAGAACTTTGCGACCTTAAATAAAATATCGCTAAAGTCTCCTTTCACAAAGCGTATTCCTAAATCAATTAAAGTATAGAACAAAGAAACTCCTAAAGCGTATATTGCTTTCAGTGCTACGATTCCCGTTGTTACTGCAATATCTAACAACACTCCTGCTAGTTGTCCTCCCTTTTCTAACAAAGTATCTAAATCATTTTCTACTAAAGCGACTATCATTCCAAATATTAAACTAGCCGCTTCCATTAACATCCGCCCTATCTCAATTATCTGTTCTATTGCTCCTAATTCTTCTAAAAACTCATAAGCGTTTTGAGCAACTTTTAATAAAATAAAGAATCCTAAAATAGCCATAGTAATAAATATTAAAGTTTTAAATAAATAATTTAATATTCCTTTTGAAAACTTAGCAAACTTTGTCATAAAGTCTTCATATTTTATACGCATCCTTTGTATTTTTGTTATGACATCTATTTTATTACCAAATCGTTGAAATATATTTCCTGTTTCCGACATACCTTCTCTTTTTCTTTCACCCTTTGTTCCGAGAAAGAAATCCCCTACATTTTGAAACATTTTACCGAAACCAAGTTCCTCCTTTCTTCTTTCTTTGATTGCCTTTACTGCTTTGTCTACACTCCTCATTCTGTGTTTGAATGTCTTATCATCTCCAATCAGGGCATCTTGAATCAAAGCGTCTTGTTTTGCTGTTTTAAATGTCTTTAGAGTGGTTTCTGCTTTAAGACCTAATTCTTTAATTCCTTCTGAGTAGGCTCTCAAAGGGTGCTTGCCTAAGAGCAAGGCTTTGTTATAAGCAAGAGTGTTTATAACTGCTTCCTCTTCATCGGCTTTAGCCTTTGTTGATGCTCTTGCTTGGTTCAAAAGAACCGTTGCTCTTTGTTTATTAATAATACCCTTTGTAACATCTATGTCCAATTTTCTTATCATTTCACTTTGTAGTGCAACCTGCTTTAATCCTAAACCCATTTTTTCATTTGATTTAACTAGATTTATCACACGCTCATTTGCTTCTCTTTGGGCTTCACTATTTTTCTTAGAAGCCTGTTCTATCAAAGCCAATGAATCTACAAATGCTCTAATTTTGTTTTGTAGTTTCCATATAGGGCTACCCGATACTATTCTTGAAAAGATAGTCCATTTTTTGCCCGAACCCGATATATTATCGGACATCGTTATGAGTCGTCTAGTAAGACCTTGAAATTCTAAACCTGCTTTGAAAGTTACTGTATTTAAGTCACCTAGTTTATCAATCATTTTGGTGACTTCATCATCGGCCATGTCAATTACCTGCTTGTCGTTTTATTTTCTCTAGTTCCTCATGTTTAATCTTTTCCATATTAAAATGAACTGATAATAAATCCATCACTAGACTAGATGGCATTTTGTATATTTCTAAAGGACTTATAGATAAAGCCGAAGCCAAAGTATAAGTCATGATTAGGAATGCTGTTTGAGGACTAGTTTTTTTTCCTCTAATAGCACCCTCAATCATTCGTTTTTTTCTTCATCCTCCTGTAAAACATTCATAGGATTTGGTAAAATTTCTTTTAATTGATTGCCAACATAAGGACTTAGCCTTAGCATATCAATTGTTGAGAGTGATGGTTCTGTTTTTGAAATAAAATTCTCGACCATATAGCGATACATAGCGTTAATATCAATATCTACATTTTGTGTCTTAGCATCTAATTTCATTATGCTATTCATGGCCTTTTCAGCCTCTAGCCATGTGGGTTCTTTTACCCACACTTTTAGATATTCTTCTTGGTCGGGTGCTACTTTAACATAATGTAGCGTAGGCTCTTGTAGTGCAAATAGCGCATCTTTATTCTGTATTACTTTCTTTTCAGTCATATTATCCACCTTCAAAACCAACAAACAAACAAACGGTGTTGGTGGAATTTATAATTACTCGGCTTTTGGAGTTTCCTTTTTCTCCTCCTTAGCCTTCTTTTTTGCATCAGCCTTTTGTTGGGCTTTTGTCTTTTTGACATTTTCAGCAAAGTGTTTTCTCTTTTCATATCTATTCAAAAAAATCACCCCTGCAAAACCCAATGAGTTTTAACTTCACACTTACTCATAGTTCTTGGCATGACAGTTCCTTCGATTGTAACTGCTCCTTTATCGTCGGGAATTGTAACATTTGCCGCAGATAAAAAGTAGTCTTGGAACTCCATCAGTATTTGTTCATTAACTGTTCCGGCAGGTGCAAGTTTATCAAACTGTAAAGTAATTTTTTGTGATGAGCCAGTGTTTTCTGTATCGTTAATTAATTCGGTTAGCAATCTATCATCAGTAATCATAGCAGTAAAAGCAACTTCGTATGTTCTTTGTGCAGGTATAGCGTCTTTTATTTTCTTATTACCTACTCCAATAAATCTTTTATCCTGTAAGTTGTTATTTATTGTTAAGGTTAGATTGGTAATCTTAGCAAAGGTATGTCCAAATATTGAAAACAAACCACTAGAAAAGAAGAAAGGTTCTAGTGCTTCGGGGTTGCTATCAAAATTAAATAATGAAGTATTTGTTCCAACATTGTTTCTAGGTGTAAATACTTGAGTAGTTGTTAAATCATTAATATGGTCTACTGTTCTAGTGTTTAAATCCATAGTCATTTTAACTTCTTCATTTTCATTAGCGGTCATTGTAAGAGTATTAACTCTATTACCTCTCGCTACTCTAACTAATGTTTCAGTTTCGCGCCCACCAACTTGATTACTACCTTCTGTGGCAGTTGTTGTAGTGGTCTTTGTCATGCTATGTTCTAAACTAAATGATGGCAAATCTTCTCCATTTGCTTCTTTAAACTCATAAGTAATAGGGTTTTGAATAGCACCTGCCGCAGTATAAGTCGGCCTTGTTAAAAGATTCATGTTAGTATTAACATCCGAACCATGAACTACCGGAGGTAATAATGTTACCGAATCCGCATCAGCACGATAGAAAATCGGCCCTTGTTCTAAATGAGTAGTTTCAAAACCCCCATCAAAAGCAGTTGCGGCAGTATCTCCTGTATCAAAATATACTGAACCTGCGGTATGTGCATTAAAGCCATCTGCGGGGTCTGTGCCTGTTGAAGTTGTAGAAGTGGCTTTTATTCCAGTGCATCTTCCTAGAGCATAATATAAGAATGCTCCATGATTAGCAACTAAAGCGATATTTCCACCACTAGCGGTTTCTATTCCTTTATATTGATGAGTAAAGTTTCTTGAACCGCCCAAAGATAAGTTAAGTTGTTTCATTTCTATTTCAGTATTTGGAAAAGTAAAAGTTTCAAGAACACCTAGCCAATTATCAGCATTTAATCTATATGAATTAGCCCCTGTTGCCTTAGCAGGACAAGGTGCGCCATATGGTTGAATTATGAGAAAATCGGTGTCGCTTGCATTTAGCGTATGACCGTGTGCGGGAGAAATAGTTAGTGCCGTTTCAGTATTTCCAGTAATTGTATGGACTGAAACCGGATTAGCAGTATCGGCATGGTCATATAATTCAACTTTACAACCAATGTAAAGATTAGGCACTAAGAGAAGATTAGTAGAAAATGATGCTAGTAATGCTAATGTCGTTGAGTCTGATGCGCTTTCATCAATAAATGAAGTTAAAAGTAACTCCGGTACTAAAGTTGTTGATGTTCCGCTTCCTAAAAATATATCTGTGTTTACCATGCTTAATCTCTCCTTTCCTTTTACATACTTACTAAGGGAGTGCTAATGCGAATCGTTTTGTCTCTACTGTCAATTTATAACCGAATAACCTCTTTGACCTATCGTTACTTTCGCTTCTTGAACCTACAAATACTTGATGAAACTTAGAACCATCACTTGCAGTATATCCAGTACGACCTCGCTCAAGCGTATGACGGGCTATCAAGTATAAAGCCTTTAGCCTGTCTTTTCCAAAGGCGGCATCCGTACCTGCTCTTTCATCATGTATGGTTCTCATGTGCATTGTAAATGAATAAGTTTCATTTCTTACATCGAAAGTAGTAGTGGGATATTCTATGTTTTGAGAGTCTTCAAAGAATATTATAACATCTTTAGCAGTTAAATCATATCTAACTCCTTTGTTCTTTTGTAATGTTCTAACATCAACAAAGTTAGGAGTACCCGCATGGTCAGCAGTTATCTTTCCTTCGCTAATTAAAGTAGTAACAGAAGAACTCCATTTGCTTGAAACTAAATCAATAAGTAAACTAACTTCATCCATATTAAATCCTCAATGCCTTTTGTATATCATCGTTTAGTTTCTTACTTATTGCTTTACTAAAACTTTCTTCTGCGTTTTTTATTATTTCTTCATCACTAAAAGATACATCTATTCCTAATATTTCCGAAAGTTCTTGCATAGCCTTTTGTCTTTCCATTTGTATTTCTAAATATTTCTTGAATAACTGTATCTCTTGCATAGAAATCACTCAAGTAAGTACACTAAGTCTCCTTTTCCTTTTAGTATATCCATTGCTTCTTTAGTTAGAATATCATATTTTTCTTTTGTAGATATATTACCACCAGTTTCAGCAATCATGATTGTTTGGTCATCATGTCTTAACAATTCAGCCGCTACTAACATTGTTGTTGCTTTATGTATGGCTGATGGAACACGACCTGAACCTGCAATTTAAGTAACTATGATAGAGTTTTGAGTATGGTATGGATAGTCTCTTAAGAAAAATATTCTACCGTCATCTTTGATACTCCAAAAACTTCCTAATCTTTTCATATCTTGCTTATCAGTAAAATTCTCCGAAGTGGACTGTGAGTTCTGCCCCGCTTTATCTGCGATTGTTATTGTGCATCCCGAACCATCTTCCCCTGCTAATAAACTTGAGATATTAATTTTATATCCATTATCGGGGTCTATTGAAGCATAAAAGAAATCACTTATGCTTAAACCATTAGGAGAAGATGTCCTCTCTTTATCTCTATTAGCCCCTGTAAACTGTGCAGTATTAGCAGGGAACTCTTCATTAATTAAATGACAAATATCTCTTGCTGTTGTCTTTGCACCAAATCTACTATCGAATGTATTGTGTGCTGACATAGTTCCTTCCCCGTGATGAAACAAAGTAAATGTATCACCGCTATTTGGTAATTGTAGTGTTATGCTTCTAAGGTGTTGAAAGTTATCGGGGTCTAATGTAACACTTGCTTGAGCCGATGCTAACTCAAGATAACTATTGCCTTGCCAAACCTTGAGAGATATAACTTTCTTTAATTTCATAGTTGCCAATTGTATAAACCCAACATAGCCGCCATAATACGCTTGCATTGGGTGTCTCACAAATTCAAAATCATGAAACTCATCTTCGTGAATAATTGGTCTATAAGACCTTTTTACTTTATCATCAACAATACCTTCTATGTTTTTAATTATCTTACCGACTTGCGCTTGGCTAGGGAAAGTAGAAGATGTAAATGCGGGTATCTGTAGCATATCCGATACTGCGTCTTTATCGGTATAGAATCCTTTACCTGTTGAATAATCAACATCAATAGTTGTATAGTCGCTTGGTGATGATGCTATTGCCATATTATTTCCTCTACAATTTTATTACTGCCAACTCTCTTTTTATCTCATTGATGAACTTTTTTATTTTACTTATATCTCTATAATCTGTCTTTGGTAATTTTGCTCTTTGAGCAACCTTACTTCCATACCTGTCAAGTAAAATCTTTTTGCTAAACACAAACGATTTTGGCCCATTTTTAGGAGATTTAATAGCATAACTTACTTTGTCTCCTTTTGATTCCGTTGCTTTTATTACTATTTGAATATTATACGCTTTATTTAAATCTCTTAACAAGTTTCCAAATAAATCAATTAGGGTCTTTTCACCATTATATATTTCTTCAGCAAAATTAGTTAGTTTATTTGCTGATAGTTCTTTTCTCTTATCATCACTACCTATGCTAGAGGAAAGTCGTTCTATTTGTTGGTCAATATATTCTCTTTTGGCTATTCTAATTTCTTTCAGTTTATCTAAAGTCGCCAAATTATCAATATTTACTTTATACTCATCCGATGTTGTTAGACTAGATAGTAAATCTTTTTCTTCTCTATTGCCTACCATAATAAAATTATCTAACACCAAAGAATGCGTAGTATATGTATCTACTCCGGCAATTTTAGTCATTCTTTCTCTTAATTGTTTTTCCGTAGAGTTATCTCCGAACTTGGTTCTTTTTATTTTAGTAAGGAATTCTTCTTTTTCTTTGTCAGTAACATCGTCTAAATCTTCGCCATATTCATCTTTAAACAACTTAATTAAATATCTTCTATATGATTCCAAAACGGGTTTCATTTCTCTAAGAGGTTGGCTTAGTTGCCTATATCTCTTAACATCTTCTTTATTTTCTTGCTCCCATTTACCACCAAATAATATCATTAAGGAATCAGATATAGTGGATAATATTTCTCCGGTTTTTGATGATAGGTCTACAACTTGATTTTTTGCAGAAAAGTCCGGTGTTCGCATTGGTTTCTTTGGAACAGAAAGTGGCCCTTTTCCTCTAGGAGCATTTACTCCTTGTGTAATTTTTCCAATATCTCTTGCTAATGGTTTTGGAGAAACATCGAGAGAGGTAAAAACTTCTCCAAGTTCACTCAAAGGCAACCTCCCATCACCACTTCCAAAAACAGAACCCTCGCTTTTTCCTTCATCTCCACCTACTGTAGATAGTCCTATATTTTTGAAGCCTAATTTTTTTAAGGTTTGATATTTAATATTATTTCTTTTTCCAAATAGTTTCATGCCATTTAACTTAAAAATTCTAAACCCTTTTCTATTTTCTACTTCTATTCTATCTGTAAAATATTCGTCTACTTCTGCGGTAGTTAATCCTCTTTCTAATTTCATTTCTGCTTTTCTTGAAAGTTCTGTATCTTCAAACAACTCTCCAAGCGCATCCCCTACTAATTCACTAATGCTAAGTTTTTTCAATTCTTCGCCTTTTTCACTATTCATGAATTCAGCCATATCTTTATTCAATTCAATTTTAGCCTCTTCCAACAATTTACCAATAGGTTCATCTTCTATTTTTTCTATGGCTTGTTTGTATATAGTAGTAAATTCTGTTTTTGTATATCCTTTCGTTCCTTTAGTATTTCTATCTATGGTTTTTGGCTTATACTTTCTATTGTATTTTTTAATTCCTTCTAATTCATCAGAATATTTGCCTCTATCTAAAAAATCAGCAAAAATAAATTCTATTAACTTTTTCTTAGCAATTGTAGTATTCCATGTTTCAGCAACAACTCTCTCCGAGCCTATTGGTTTAACTCGAATTTCCAAAATTAATCACCTTCACATTAACCATTTAGCCCAAGCCGCACCTTTTTGTATAGCACTACCTAAACCTAATCCGCTTTGTGGAGGTTCGTAACTCATTTGTCCTTGAGCATCTATCCAATATGGCCTTCCATAATTATCAGTTCCCGATGGTGGAATAGGATAGCCACTACCATTATTCACAGCACCTTGCATTTGTTGATATTGTTGAGTTTGTCCTGTTAATCCTGCTATTGCCATACCTGCTGTTGGTTGTGCCATTTGTTGCATGCCACCACCACCGCTAAATCCTTGAGATTCTAGGTATTGCTGTTTTGCTAACTTTCTTTGATTAACAACTTCTGTATTAATTGCCGCATCTAATACCTTTTGAATATCTAATTCAATATTTTCGGCAGTAATCTTTTCAAACTCTCTCATGGCATCATTATGTATTCTTAACATCCCTGTTGTAGAATCAGTTGTAAATTGTAACTTAGCCAACATTTGGCTAACTACTCTTTCTACAACATCTTCCATGAGTTTCTCCATTTGTGTTAAAAACATTTGACCGTGATATTGAAAGAACTCCTCAACATGATTGTCTTGTAAAGAAAGTAAATTATTTACATTCTTGAACTGCTGGTCGCTTTGTGCTTGTACTGATGCCAAGACTGTTCCGTTACTTGTTCCTAAAATTCCCATATCATTCACCTTGTTCTCCTTTAATTAGATAATTAACTCTTTCTGTATTTAGTTGTATTTCCGCCATCAATCTAACTATTTCTGCCATTTGTGTTTCTGCATCGGTAGCCGGTGTTGGTGGCGTTATAGTCCATCCCATGCTAGTCAGCCTCATAACATCTTCTTTAGTTAAGTTGTTTAATTGTTGTCTTTTTAACATATTAGGCATTTTCGCTTTAGGAATAAATGCTTTGAAATCTAACCCGTGTTCATCTGCTAATATTTGTTGTTGTAGCATTTCCATTTGTTTGTGAATAGCCGCATGTCTAGGACAATAAGTTCCTCTAAGTGGCCTTCCTTTCTCTACTTTATCTAGCGGTATTGGAGGTCTTAGATAATCACCGGACTCCCAAACATGATGAGTTCCACATACTACACATCTATCTTTAAAGTTAAACTTGTGACCGTATCTTATAAAAAGAACCTTTTTCTTTTCCGGCAACAATACTTTTCTTATTTCTTTCATTTGTTTTTTTGGTTTTAGCGCATCAAACTTATAATCTTCAATTGGCCCAATTGCTCTATACTGTTGTAGTTTAGGCAAAAAAGCGTTCTTTGCTTGTTGCGTGTTTATCAAATTCGGTTGCTGATACATCTTTCATTCCTCAATAATCCTTTATCATAGTGGTTATTCCTTTATACACCATCTCAGGGTCGGACTTAGCCGATACTATATATTTGAAACAAGGTATGCCCTTGTCATTCAACTGCCTCATTCCATACTTAAAAGGTTCAAATATTTCATGTTTATCTATGGGCTTGTCACTTTTATATTTCTCTCCCCACATATCATATTTGTTAGCCCATATACCAACAGCCATAGGATAATCCACTTCTTTTTTCTTTTTACCCGAAGGCCACCTATCAGCCACAATAGTATCTACTAAAAACTTCCATGCTAATTGGTGGTCTAAATTAGAAGGTGAATCTAAATGTCTATGGTCTATCATGAAAATAATATACCTTACTCTACGCTTCTGCATATCCTTAACCCATTCTTTCCAATAAATTGCTTCTCCCCCTAAATCAGCACTCTTAATTGTATGAGAGTCACCATCAATCTTAACATTCTTTCTAGTGGCTCTATGTAAACCAACGGTTCTGTCTTTTATTGTGGGAACTTCCCCCCTTGTTCTAAGTTGGTGGCTTAGGGTTGTTTTACCAACCATTGTAGAACCATAAACTCCAAAATTAATTGCATGAACTTTTTTGTAAAACCCTATTATTGCTTCACCAACTAATATAGCAAAGCCTGTCATTATGGACATTTAATGCCCCCAAATATCCTTAGCCCTCTCTATAATCCAACCCATTATATTGATGTCAAAGACTCCCATAATATTACCTATCAAAAATGATGATAGTGCCGCACAAGAACCCCAAAAATACATCTTCATTCTTATGAAAAACATATCTGCTGAATGCGCCCGACTTTGATTATACACATAGTCGGACTCACTAAAGCCCATTATGTCGCCAAAGACCAATCAACCACAACCTATTGTTGTATAGTCGCTAAGAATTCATTTCCTATTGTGTTGTCGTCGTATTCTTCAGTAGCCGTCATAACTCCGCTTCGCCAGTTTTCACGCCTTACTGTTCCGTATTGCTTCATGCTTTCTTGTAGTTTAGCCTTAATTTGTTCTTCTCTTTGTAGTCTTTGGAAATGATTTTCTATCTGTCTGTCTAGTAATCGTATCTCAATCTTATCATTTAGTGATAGGTCGAACAATGCTTTCATAACCATTATTCCACCAACTGTAATAAGACCAAACAGAACTGAATGTGCTAATGCTGTATAAGGAAAGTTCGTTCCATATGTAGAATAGAAATATACATTCGCTCCGCTAACCGTTCCGACAAATAAAATTGTCATAATCAACCTTGTATCTTGACTTAGTGCCGCCATAATAAAACCTCAATTGAACTCGACTGAAACATTAGCCGTAGAACTTCCTGCTTCTGTTACTTCCAAGAATATTCCGTTTCTACATAAAACACCATGCATGTCATATTCAAGATTATAGTGTCCTGTAACACTATGGAAAATTCTAGCAACTTCTGTTCCTGTGTTATCTGTTCCATTGAAAACCTTGACTGTAACTGCCGAATTAGAAACAATTGTAATTGCCGCATGGATGCTAACTAACTTAGCATTATCCTTGCTTACAATCGCACTTGCACCTAAAACGCCACTACTTCTACAACCGCCTATGCCCGCCATACTCTCACCTGTTCAATTGACGGAGATAGACTCCACCTATTTAATGTAGCGATTACTCTTTCTTTGTTTTAGAAGGAGTTTTTGCTTTTGGTTTAGGCTTTGGTTTAGGTTTAGGTTTCGGTTTAGGCTTCTCTTTCTTAGGGAGAA